>Ga0302207_1000003_pt1 | contig 148266 bp, 159 predicted proteins | sample II_Fen_E2_2_FD_198792 | JGI IMG/M metagenome (GOLD analysis project Ga0302207, IMG submission 198792) | Peat permafrost microbial communities from Stordalen Mire near Abisko, Sweden - II_Fen_E2_2 | ecosystem: Environmental > Terrestrial > Soil > Wetlands > Permafrost | place: Sweden: Abisko...
AATTTAGCAGTTGTTTCCGGACTAACACCATTTTCATCAGCTACACGTTGAAATGAACTATAAGACTGTGAAGTACCAATAGCATTTACTAGAAACTCAGTACCATACTGCAAAGCTTTTGTTGCAATACCTTTACCAGCAAATGCTGCAGTACCTTCTAATGCAGACATAGCACCACCCGAAGCCATACCTACAGCTATCTGAGGAAGAAGATAACCAAGTGTCGGAGCTTGACGTACCATCCAATCAATAGCACCGGTTCCTTGTTCTGTAGATGCTGATTGTTTAAATTCAGCTTGTTTCCAATCATTGAAAAAACCTTGTAATGCTTTATCTCCTTTTGACCAATTAATCGGTTGTGCTTCTCTACGTAATGAATTACCTACATTAGATGGAAGAGAGCCATAAGAGTAATTGAATGCTTTATTCATAGCATCATAATCACCAGATTCAAATGCTTTATCAAGTTCTTCTACAGCCTTTACATTGCCTTGTGCTAAGTTAGCAGCACGTACTTTATCATAATGTTTCTGAATGGCTTCATTACCTTGTTTGTAAAGATAAGTTTCATCATGATTCATTGCATTATTGAAAAGTGCACCAACAGAAGAAAAGGAACTCATAGTACCGGCGGTTGCTGCACTGTAAGCTCCTACAAAGAAATCTTTAATAGAACTACCAAATGTTTCTTTTGGACCCCACTTAGTTGAGTACTGTCTATCTCCTGCAACAAAAGCATCTGATGGTAATACATCAAATACTTCACGTCCATTGGTAGGGTCAATAGTTGTTGTTACTACTGCCTTTCCATCACCAAACATCTTATCCATTCCATCCTTTCCAGGGTTAGGAATACGTTTACCATTCTTCAAAATGTATGGTGCAGCAGAAGCACGTTCTTCACCGGTACCGCGTTCATTATCTTCATTACGAAATGGATCATGATAAGGCCCCCAATCAGGTCTGATATCTTTTACATTACCCAAATCTTTATCATGAACTGCTCTACCAGTAACTGCTGAGTTTTGTGTGTCGTGATAAAACTTTAATGCTGATAAGTCAACACCTCTTTTATTTAAACTTACTTTCTTTGCATTCTCTACTTTTGCCTGATTAAAAGTTTTGATTATTTGACTTGCTGGTAAAGCTTCCGTATCAGTAGGATTTTTTTCTTTTGAGTACTTATCTACATAATAGTTTATATCGTTGAAAACAGGCTGCTCAGAATGCGCCATAGAGGTAAAGATATCTGCAGTTGATTGCTTATTCTTCAAAGCATCACCAACTACATCAACCTTACCTTGGTAATTTCCTTCTTGGTCTACAAATGCATCACTAGTCTGTGCTTGATATTTTTCTTCAAGTGTTGGTACTACTGGTTGTGCTTGTTCTTGGTTATCCATAATTTATATTGAGTATTGATTATTGAATTGATTGTCTACTTCCAAAATTGTAATTGTCATTTGGATTGGCATTTTCTTGTTTTTGTTTATCAAGCATATTAAGATATTCAGCTTTCTCTCCAGGTTGTAGTTTACCAGTACTTTCAAGATTATTGATAATACCAATACTTTTTAAATAAGCTCTTTGTGGATCAGCTTTAAAATCAATATTATTCTTTGCTTGAATATCTACTAACCTTGCTTTTGGAGTTGTTCCAACATATACTTTATTTGTAGCTTGATCATCTATAAACCCATTCCTAGTAAATCTTTTTTCAAGATTTGCTGTACGTGCATTAGCTGTTCTTTGTTGAGCTGCATTAGCATTCTGTTCTCCACCAGCAATAAGATTACTTTCAGTTAATGTTTCTTGTTGTTTGCTAGTATTGTACTTATTGATAGCATTACGTCCTTCTTGAGCTGCCGTAGATGGTCCTTCAACTTGTAATGGTACTTGATAGATATCTTCTCCAAAACCAAATCCAAAACCAGGTGCATCACTAATCTTTGTAATATGATTTTTTGGATTCTTGGCAAGTTCTGATATCGGAGTAAGAACTGGTGTCTTACCATCGACTGCAAAAGGTATCTTAGTATCGCCAGTCAATTGAGTAGTAGCTGTCACATAGTTTTGAACAATAGGTTTACCATTTTCATCCGCTTGAATACGTGAAAGCATATATCCACCTTTCTCTCTTGGAACCTTATCAAATCGTGCTGTTTTCATTAAGTCCGAAGTAAGACCAGTAATCTTGGCATTCTTATCATTTGCAAATAATACATCCGGTTTAAATGGAACACCATTAAACATAGCGATTGGTTGATTAGTGATTTGCTCAGTCTTACCTTGTACATTTAAATCAGGGAACAAAGAGTTTTCAAGTGTCTTACGTTCATCACCGGTAACAGTACTTGTATAGTATTTCAATGAACCAAAACCTTGCATTCCATCAGTAGGATTTTCAACAAAGAAACTTCCGGTATTTGGATTGGTAGGTTTAGAGTAAATGATATCAATAGACGACATAGCATTCTTATCTTGTGCTTCATCATGTTTAAGTTTTTCTGATATTCCAGATTTCTGAGTATTATTAAAATCTCGTAGTCCTTTAGTATCATTTGCAGCAGTAGCATAAACATAACGTTGTGCTTCTGTCATGATAGCATCAGCTAATCGTTTCTGTTCTGCTAAATTTTTATCCCGGGCTTCTGTATCTGATGTAGGTATTCTTTTTGCTTGTTGTTTAAGCAATTCAATACTTGCAATAACTTGCTCACCACTAGCACGAGTATAATCATTCTTAGTAATAGTTCTACCTTTTGCATCTTTAGCTATTGATGTGGTTCCAGTAGGTACTATCAATGTTCCATTCAATGCTGAACTCATAGCATAAGCCCGAGCATCTTCTGGTAAGTTTTGCCACATACTACTAGCAGCATTTTTCATATTGGTATAATTATCAGAACGTGACCAATCCCAACTTCTTAATCCATCATCTCGATTCCCAGCATTAGCCATTTGTTTAGCTGAAGCAGCATCTATTCTACCTTTAATTTCTTTACTGAAATCAAGTGAGTTCATCATTTTTAGTGATGGGTCTAATGTATGACTTGGAGCAATACCACCACTACCATTAGCAGTAATGCCGGCATCCCACGAGTTACGTTCTTGAAGAGTATTATAACTATGAAGCTTTACTGCATTACGGCCACCAGGTGTTTTAGTAAAGTCTAATGCAAATGGTTTATCTAGTTGTAGAAAATCCTCAGCACTTTGAGCCTTACCTAAATTTGGATTGGTAACAGCTATCTCTTGACCAATACCTTTTTTAGTAATTTCATTGTTTACATTTTCCCATTGAGACTTAGCAAACTTAGCTTGTTGTTCAGCAACTCCAAATTGTGATTTCTTTTGAAACAAATCTTGCAACTCAGCATCATAAGCAGTTTCATATTGTTTCAATTTTTCCGGATCAGATTCATTCTTTATCTTTTCAGCATAAATGTTTGGTAGCATGCTGATACGATTTGTAATTTGATTACGATAATCATACAATGCTTTTGTATGACCAGGTAATAGTTCTTCCATCTTATCATCAGACGCAGCTTTAGGACTAGCAGTAGCTCTTGCTCTACTAACCCTATTACCATCATTAGCCAATAAGATGCGTGGGTCAAGAGATATGCCAGGACCTACTTGTGTCTGTGTAGCATATCCAACCGGATTAATATTGTTTCCCCATATTGACATTATTTAGTTCCTCCCCAAGTTCGTTTATAAAATGATTGTTGACTAGCCTTAGCTTTAGTAAGATTATCATATATTACTTTTCGTCTTACTGGATTATCTTCTGTCGCTAATTGATTCTCTAATGCAGCTACTGTATCATCTTCGATAGCTTGATTCTTTGTTGCTGCAATACTCTCGTTATTGATAATCGAATTTAAACCACTTGTAAGGTCGTTTTTAATCTGACTGATACCTTGACCTATCACACCTGATTTAAATCTGTCAGCTTCGTTCTGAATAGCTGTGTTAGCTTGATTACGCTGTGCTAAGGTCTGTGCATTCATAGCTGCAGTTTGATTATCTGTCTGAGCATTGATTTGCTGTTCTTGATTCTTTATCTTACTAATCTCAGATGATATTTGATTCTGTCCATAGATACCTTTTGCAACTAATGATGGATCAACTAAACCAAAACGACGATTTGTTTCTCTACCCTGAGCTAATTGTCCAGTAATACTATCTTGCATTGCTTGCTTTTGTTCTGCATCAATAAGAGATACATGAGTTGCTTCAATAGGTGCCTGATAAGGAATAAGTGCCGGCTTATAATCACTAGCTCTATTTATCCCTACAAGGTCTGTAGCGACACTTAATGCAGTATTGACACCAGTAGCTATGTTAGCCCATTTAGATAGCCCATAGATACCTTTCTTATCACCAGGTGGTGGTACATCTTTTGGTAGTCCTTCCGGAGTATTATCAATATACCGTGTTTGTGCTAATGCATTCAGTGGTTTAGAACTTACTGCAACTGGTGTCGGAGTTGGTAATGGTAAAGTAGAAGGAGTTTGTTCTTTACGAAGTGCTAAGCGTTGTTCGTCATTCATCAATGGAACAATAGGATCAAGTTTCTTTTTCAGTAATATATTCGCTCCATTATCCATATTTGTATATGGTGGTGTGAATGATAATTTTGGATTAAATAGTTTTGCCATAATATTACATTAATCTTTGGTTTATAATTCCAGTACCACCTGCTGATGGAACTGGATTAGAAGGATTGATCATTTGATTAATCGACTTCAAACTTTGACTTACACCTTCTTGTGTGTACATCATTTTATTTTGTTCTGATACTTGCTGAGAAGAAGCTAATTGATTTTTCTCACCTACAATCTGATTTTGATAATCCTCTTGATAAGCTTGTTGTCTTTCTTCTTCTTTCTTTTTAGCACTAGCTCCAAACAAACTAGCGATACCACCAATACCTGCAATTACTGCACCTGGTACTGCACCAACACCAGTAGCACTAAGAGTAGCACCAAGTGTCATTAAACCAGAACCACCGGCAGACAAAGTGTCGCCAGTGGAATTTCTTTTAGGGGGTTGATAAACGGCCATTACGAATAAGATATTATAAAGTTAGTAATTACATTCTTCAAGTAAAAATACTTTGGAATATGTGTTCTATAGGCATTACCCATTACACGTTTTCCTTTGTATATTATCTTGACTTTAATCCATTGACCACGCATTTGTGATTTTGCTTCAAAGGTATTAAAACTTTGAGTACTTAATGGACCAAAATTATTTTTATTGGTTGAAGGAATTATAGGAATTTCCCATGCATGTTCCTTATATTCAGGATTAGTCCAAAATTCTTTCGCGTTTATAAAAGAAACTTTAGAGGATTCTTGATATTCTGTTTGCCAACTAATATTTTCAAGTTCTTCTGGACACATAACCATTAAATGAGAACGAAATTCTTTTTCAAATGAACTAGCATCTTGTTTCTCAGCAGAACAATTAATAATAAACTCTAATTCGAAATTATCCGAAGCTTTATTATCATAGAAATATTGAAAATCTCCAACATTATGTTCCCACATATTTGGCCTTGAAGCAAGTTGTCCATGTGAGAAAGCAAATAGCCGGGCATCCAATTTCATATAAAGATTTGTATCGTATGAATAGAACCCAGTGAAGATATCAAGCTTCTCATTAAAAACCAATGTAAAGAACTTACCAGTACCCAATTTGAAAGTAAATAATACCTCTTTTGTTTCTTCATCGAAAACACTTATAATTCCAGTCTGTGCTTCTGAATACAAGTCTTGTGGTAGTACTTTGATATCTCCTTTGATTAATTTGAAGATATCAGTTATTTGTTTTGAAGTTACTAAGTCCTCAGCGCCAAATAATACATTACCACTTGTTGTTGAAGCGCCGGATAATCGCCATATCTTTTCATTATCCCAATCAACACCATAACCACCTTTATCACCACTACAAATACTTTCTTTATGAGTAGTTCCAAAATCAGCTATCTTTCTTGACTGAGAAGAAAGAATAGTCTTATCACCAAGAATAATATCAGAACTGTCTTGACTCGATTGAAGTTTTGTAGAACCATATAATTGAATAATATTCTTACGTTGGATAATGAATAGAGTTGAATTAATGGTAATCAGCTTTTTTATCTCTCCACCTTCAAAATTAAAGTCTTGATATTGTCCTATTGGCAACTGTCGATACTGATCTACAAAAGCACCATCAACATGTACATTGCTAAAGTAAATTCTATTTGCTGCAGTGTTGCTTTTCATAGTAAAGATATCATCAAATGGCAAAAGAGTATAGACACCTTTTGTTTCATTATATCCACCATTTATTTCCCATGACTCTTTGAAAAATTGATTTGATTTGTTTTTCCAAATAAAATCTTGTACAATACTATCATAGCTTGCTTCTGATGCATTTTTAAGTACGTATGGATAGAATGTATCATCTACAGTAGGAACTCTCAAATTTGAGTTGGTAAATGACTGTAGATAGACATTGAGTGCTATACCTGATTGCCATGAACGTTCCCAGTCTTGTGTATATGCCGGAAGAGTATTCCATCGAACACAACGCATGAATGTTTTTTGAGAAAATAAGTCACCTTTGAAAAGTTGTTTAGCAGTATAATTATTTGCAGCAAAAAATGAATTGTCATTTTCAATGATTGAATAGTTTTCATCAAGAATATTATATGAGTTTTCAATTGAATCAATGTATTCAGCTATTGTAGCATACTTACAGATATCAACAATGGCATTATTCAAATTACGATAGTCAGGATTATCATCAGTAAACACTGTTGCTTCTGAATGATATTTACCAACTTTTACAGTCTTACAACCAAAGTAAGATGTAGCTGTCATAGACATATTGGTAGCAACTACTGGTAATGAGTTTTTACTGAGATCACTTGTAAAAGGGGAAATAAATGCAGAAGTAAATGGGAATGCTGAATCTACTGCATAACCAGTTGTCATTGCTGGACGAATATTTACTTCATTATCTCCTGTTGTTTTCTTAGTTCTATTGATAAGGATGCCGGCATCTTTCAATTGCTCTCTTGATTGGTCAAAATAATTTTCAATTACTTTTTGTGATGGATCATTAGTACCATCCCATACTTCGTCACCAAAAACATCAATGATACTTTTCATTCTACTTGAAAAACCATTGTTTGAAAATATCTGATTTTCTTGTACAATACTAGGTGTCATTTTAATAGCAACCGGATTCTGTATGATATGATGGTCGTAACCAAGACTAGGTTCAATAAGACGATTAGATACATCTTTGTAAGCATGTGATTGATTAGTAAACAAATTGAAATTTGCTCCCCAACCGGTATGTGTTGCATACTTATTTTCAATAGAAGTATTATTTACTTTTGCAACTGATTCATTAAATCCTTGATTTACTACATCAATTTTTACTTTTGGTCGAAGATAATAATCGCCAATAATTACCAAATTTTTATTCAGTAATAAATCAGGAGCAAACACACTATACTTGTCAGTTTTCAATTCAAGAAAGTAATTACGATTATCATAGTAACGCGCCCACATATCATTGGCTTGTACCTTATTTTTGTACATCCATTTTTGACTAGCATCTGTTTCATGTTCTTGAACAAGAATTTCTTCTTTATTCATTACTTGTAACTCGGTTACTGACCAAGCACCAATATACCAACCTTGTGTTGATTTACTAATTTTAATTACTGGAAATACTTTCTTATCTCCACCTAAGAATGGAAAAGCAATATCAACTCCATTTGTACCAATCTTTGTTGATTGGCTAACTTCTCTATCTCCCCATGTCATAGGTGATACACCACGATAGCATTCAAAGACATTCTTAAAGCCAACAGCTTCAACCATTGCAGAACTATATCCCTGGCATACAACATTAGCTTGTCGTTTACCTTGCACAAAATACATAGTAGTAATATTTGGAAGAATATCTTTATTTGCTTGATAATAATCATATGCAAAGTCATGAATAAACTCTACACCCATAAGTTTAAAGTGAAGTTGTTTTAAATCCTCAGCATTTGAAGTATGAGTAATAATACCTTTTCTTGGGAACTTATAAAGACCACTAAGATTATCAATTGTTTTAAGCGTTTCTGAGGGACTTTCGTTATGATACTGTTCTCTATTATCAACATAGGTACGTAAGTCGAAATAGTTCATGTCTATGATAGTTCCATTGGCATTAGTAAGTGTTACTCCTTCATACCAACCGCAAATAGGAAATACTGGTGTCTTATATTGACCATCTATTAAAAATGAAACACCCATAGGATAGATTTCATCTTCCATATATTCAAAGTATTTTGCTGTCTGATCATATACTTTATCGAAACGACTTTCATCTTTGATTACAGCATGTGGTATGATAAGAGAAGCCATTTCTTTGAGCATAGCATAATCTATTGCCCGGCCTTTCCAATTAGCTCCATAATATCTATCTTCATGTTGAACTTCCGTTTCAGCAATGTCAAATGCCATATTGTCTTTGAATAGTTCTTCAAAAGTAATATCCTGAACAACATTGTTTCCATTGAATACTACAGTGGCTACACTATTGACAATCTTTGTAGACTTACTGATAAGTTGCATTGATTTACTCAAAGTATCTGATGTACCATAATAATGGACAAAACCGACAGAAACCTTTTTATAGTTTGAGTCGGTATTTGTAATTTGTAATTGTACTTGTTTTGATACTCTTTCTTCGCCAGTATTCAATACTCCCGAAGAGCTATTAAACTCTTTAGAACCACTATGGATATAGAATGGACCTACTTCTTTAATGAATGGTGTTGTATTCAATGATTCATCTTCATAGCGAATATAGAAGAAGTAAGTACCAGGCTTCATAGTTCCATTGTCTTTTACTTGTCCTACAACATCAGGAACATTAGTAATACTCTTCTGATGAACAAACAGAAGTACATCGTCAAGATTAGTATATGAACGAAGTGTTTTCTTTCCTTGTTGATCAATACCGGTATTGATAATAATGTTTTTATTCAATCCATCACAGATATACAAATCAACAGAACCATCATAACTATTCTTAGCAATTATCTCAAGTAACTTTCCTTTGGAGAAACCAAGTACTGATTGATTTATTGATAATGCATCATCAGGGCCATTAGGGATAATAAGAAGTGTTTCTTCTACCCATGCAGTACCATCACTACCCTTAAATGAATAGAAATTAATCTTATCAGTATTAGTTGCATGAGTAACAATATAAAGTATTCCATTGAATGATACTGAACCAACAGGAACTTCATTTGTAGCAAAAGAAGTAATACTCTTTGTTCCACGAATATTAGTAATTGTATATCCATGTTCATCTTTTGAAACAATACTTCCATTGAGCATATAGGTATAACTATTCTGTGGCATTAACGTATTATCAATACCTCTTTTCATACCACCTAGAAACGTATTATTATGTTGCATAATTAATGTCTTTTTGTAATGAATTTGTATTCCGGACTAATAATATAATTATGGATTTCCTCAACGTCATTGTTTGATAAATCTCCCCAACTAACATAAGCTGCTTGAATTTCGTAATCAGAATCCTGACACATCTGTAACCATCTCCATTGTTGTATACGTGGTGGTATAACACTGGCATCTTCTTCATGCATCTTTTTAATGCAATAAGCATAACATGCTGTTTCATATCCACGTTTTATCAATGGAAAACCAAGAGTATCTACTGGCAATGAATAGTAATCAATAAAGCACTTCTGAGGTGTTCTAGTAGTACTGAATTGTATGTACTCTCCTTGATAAGTACTATTCTTTACTTTGTTTCCAGCTTCATCAAATACATTTTCCAATTTAAATACATCTGGCGGTACTAGAGCGCGATTAGAACGAATGATTAAAGTAGGATCATCATCAGAAGTAGGTTCTCCAATCTGTATTTTTTTATTCAAAATTAATCCTACTGGATCAGTAAGATATTCTGCAACGACTTCACTACACCATCGCATCACTTGTATCTTACTTATTTGAGTACCTTTTATTGGAAATGCAGACAGCAACCGAACATAAATCTCGGCTGCTGTAAAATATTTATTATTCGGATTCATCTTTATTAGATTTTAATTCTATATGTTGATAAGCAAAAACTCCATGTACATTCCTTGCTGTCTTTACATACAACTCATTTGGTCTGTACTCTTTATTGCTATCCTCTACTACCTCTTTCAGTTTCTGATAGTACTCTTCGTCGTGTGCTTTCGAACGCTTACTCATAATTATTGTGGCATTGGTACTGCTGCAGGAGCCGCTGGTTGTGCTTGTCCTTGTGATTGTAATTGATCAGTAGCTTGCTGAATCAACTGTTGTGCCTGTTCTTGTGGAATACCACCTTGTACTAACTGTGCAAGAATATCTTCCGGCTTAGCACCTTGTTGAAGCATTTTGATAATCTCTTGTATCATTTGAGCAGTTTGCTCTTCTGACATTTGAGGACTAGCCGGTGGTGATGTTTTAGCTGGAACAGATGATTTACCTTGCGCTTGTTGAACTTGTTCTTTAGTATAACCTTTTGCGGGTGTCGTAGATTTAGCAGAACTAGCTGCAGCATACTTTGTTTTGTCGATTGTTGCCATGATTAAAATTTTATATTATTATCTTCTAATGAGTGTAATTTCTTCTTATAGAATTTCCCAAATGATGCATAAGGAAAACCATATCTTACTTTATCCTGAGAAAAGAAATAATCGCAATTGATACGAGTATAAAATCCTTTTCTTTTTGAACGTTCTCTATCTTTTTGTCGACCTTGATATTTAGTACTTGAGGTCATTGTTAGCAAACTTATCAATCCGACTTTATTGATTTTGATTGTATTTCCCTTAAAGAGTTCTTCAACAATTATAGATATGTATGCAAAGAACACCTTATAGGCCATACCTCTTATAATTTGGCTTTTCGGATGTGTATTGGTAGAAAAGGTCACGTGAGATAAACGAGGTCTAAAAAGAGTGTCTATGTAAACCGTTTTACGTACACCAAATTTATTATTCTCATTGACTACATCATGATAATCAAATTCCTCTTTCCTAAATTCTTTTACCTTTTTATTGATCCGGGTTTTCTTTGAAGATACTTCCATTGATATCTTTATGTGGATTTATACCATCACGAAACTGAGCCGCGTAATTCTCTTTCATATCAATACCAAAATGTTCTTTTACCGGTTCGAAAAATTCTGTATGCTTATCTGAATGTGTTCGATATTGATATTCTCCAAATGGAATATTCTGCTCACGAGTAAATCTTGGTGTTTCAATAACTTTATCTTTTGGGAAAACATAATCAATTCCATTATATGTAATAACAAAATCATCAGATATAATTTCAATTAATGTAGTTTCATAAACATTATTCTCATCATTATTATACATTGATACTGCCCCAAATAATTCATTTATACTATAGTCTATATCATCACCATTGTTATATTTTGTTGTAGATATATTTTGTTGTAACCATACTTGATTACCAATAGTTATTGAATTATATGTATCACCATCAATTATAATATCTCCTTCATTAATATTATTATCTTTTATTAATCTAATTGATGCTAATGTATTGTAATATGCATTCCAAATTTCAGCAGAATCTTTATTAGATGATAATATTAATGCGTCCCCTTGATTATCGGGATTATCATTAGTAGAAGCCCATAATATAGTTCTATACAATATGTCAAAATAAGTATTATTAAATCCTACTCCTGAACCAAAAGCATTAAAATTAAATGTATTATCACCTGCAATATTCCATTTAGAAATATCATTTGATTTTAAATGTTTTCCAGCTATAAGTAATCCTCCTACATAATTTATAAGTATAATAAAATCTTCTTTTGTTGGAATATGCCAACCTATTGCGGCAATCCCTCTAGGATCTGTTGCAGCATACCAATTATATAATCTACCATGTTTAATAACTTTTTGATTTTCTATTTTTGTTGCTTTTCGATAATCTTTCCAAGAAACACCTTCATAGAATAATTCACCATCAACTTCAAACTGTTCTGTAGTTACTAGATACATAATTATTGTCCCCCATTATCTTGTTGTTGTTGCTGTTGTTGTGGTTGCTTTACCGGAATATTCTTTGTTTCATCAATACCATTATTAGCAAAGTCTACTGGCATTCCTAACTTAGCTGCAATATGCTGAAAAGTAATTATCTCTAACTGTCTTTCATTGTTTTCTCCAATAGGATAACTTGATGTTTCATAACTGTAGTCAGCTAACGAATTTGGAGCTTCTATAACGGCATGTAATTCTATTGCGGACATATTGGGTGCTTTTATCTGTAAGATGTCACCAAGGTTCGCAAAAGCGGGTTGGTCAATGCCAAAGCGATGTGATTCATAGTTTACCAACTCTTCGAAAGAACAATAATGAAAATCCGGATTCTTTGTACCTATAGGACCAAAATAACGAACATTTCTTCTTCCTATTCCTTCCATTAGTTTTGATGGCATAGTAAACTTCTTATAATCGAGATCAAGAGTTTCTACATTACCAGTTATCTTTTGAAAGAATGCTGTAAAGACTTCCCCGGAAACATATAAAGAACGACACATTGCCGCTCTTGAAGTATTGATCATTTCTATCAACCATTCATCATGTACTATCTGGTCGTCCGTAAGATGTGGTTTTAATTGAAGTTTTAAACTTTCAACTATTTTTTCAAGTGTTATCATATTACTGATATTAAAAAAAGGGTAAGTAGACATATCCTACCTACCCTTTTTGGATTTAATTGAAACTAATTATTAAGGTGCTGTTTCCAATGCTACTACACGTGCAGTAAGTGCATCTACTGGAGATACATTGTATGCAAGGTAATTATCAAATGATTTAGCAGCAACTACAACATCTGCCATAGATGGAACAATACCTGCAGAAGCAACAGCGATATCAGCAAACAATACATCATCAGTCAATGCTAATGGCATATAGAAGTTGTAAACTTGTTCGCGTTTTACAAAAGCACTTGCAGATACATTTTCATAACCAAGTGTTTTGCTGGCAATAGTAATACAACAGTAATCAACACCCTCAGTAGGCATTACAACACGTTGTCCTTCGTTTTCTGCTTTAATCATAAAGATACGACTCAACATATCGTTTGTCAATGTATCTTTCTTAGGCTTAGTAGTAAGCACCTGAGTAAAGTTTTCATCGAAAATACGAACAGTAATTGGTTGTCCTTTTTCTTTTGCAGTAAGAACAAGAGCAGATGTACCGGCAGCACCAGTACGACTAGCTACTACACAAGCACCACTGTTTACAGCATTCGAAGTTCTCATGACATCAGCATTGATTGCTTCAACAAGACCATCAACAACAGTTTGTTTATCTGTAGTCAAAGTAGCCGTGTTGGTCAACTTATAACCATAAGTATGACTTACTGGAAACTGATGATTACCGGCGCCATCATACAATGGTTGACGAGTGATTTCAATTTCAATAATACGTTGATCACCGGTAGTCTTAGCAACAAATGCAGGAGTAAGAGTGATTACTGCAGCAGCGCCAACAGCAGATGTTTTCTTTACAATGGTAGTATCTCCATCAAATGGAATATCAATACCATATTTTTTACATACAAGATGTTTAATACCGGTTACTACATCTCCCTGGTAGTACATACCAAATTCCTTTGGTCCGATAGTATTCAATAGGTAGTCTTGCGCACCTCTTATAAGATTACTCATAATATTTAATTATTAATGTTTGAATTTTAATTCATTGTTGAAAGTTTGATATCGACTATCTTGAATACCTTCCAAATACATACGGGATGCCGTAGTGATAATTTCAGAACATACTTCACGGTCAAATATACTTTCCTTAGTATTAGTAGTCTCCATTTCAGTAATAACCGGCGGGTTGACAACATAACTTATTCTAAATTTAGGATAACCATCACCAATAGTAATATTTGGTACATAAACCAAAACATTTTTTACCGGTTTAGTTTCAACGATATCTTGACTTAAACTGTAATAACAATTAGAAGTCGTTGGTTTGCTAAATATACCATTCAAAACAGTGGTCAGTTCGTTTGAAGTTAGTGGATTACATTTGGCTTCTTTCAGACCAGATATTTCTGCAGATAATCTAGCAACCAATCGACAATCTTCCGGTAACACAAATGAATACGCTTTATAACGATCGCTACTGCTTGTTTCCGATAAAGTACCAGTAAATAATTTAGGTCCTTGCGTAATTGGCAAAAGCTGTATTGCAAACTTTTTATTCAATTCAAAATTATCAATCTTATTTGAAATAACTTCTTCGGTCGCTAAACCTAAAATTACTGAGAACTCTAATGGTGAAACAGTTCCTACTCGTGACTTCCTTACTATAGCAAGGAAATCTTTATACATATCAATTATTGCTACCGACATAATACTATTTGTTACCTTCTGATTTGTCCAACATATCTTTCAATGGGACATACAGACTATTATTTTTATCATCATAAATGAATGCAGCAGCTTCTTTTTCATCAGCTCCAAGAGTTACTTTGTCATACATGATATATCCATTGGCAACAGCGCGTTGTAAGTACTTCTTAGCAAGAAGTTTTTTGATAAATACAATTTGCTGATTATCGTCAAGATTTTCAAGATATGCAAGAACATCGGCTGGACGTGTTTCAACTAAACCATATACTCGAGCTTCGGCAATCTTAGTAGAAAGATTTGTTGCATTCTCACCAAAGTAAAACAATAAATTGTTCATGTCTGATAATGATAGGTCGATAACCTTTGCTCCGGCCTGTGCTTTTGTCTTTCCATCAACAGCTGCTTTTACAGCTTCTGCTTCGAAGTTTTGAATATACATTAAGTGTTTTCCAACTACTGCATCTTTACGGGATAATGCTATCTCCGGCATTTCAAGAGCAAGGCAATAAAGCGCATAATCTCTTGTTGGTAGATAGCTTCCGTTTCTCTTAATCAAAACAAGCGTTTGGTTATGAACGATAGGATAATTTTCATCTTCCTTGATTATCAATTCTTGTTTTGATAATTCAGTAGGACTCATATTATGTTGCCCAGTTAATAACTTCTTTGTTGCATTATCGGTAATCGGAGTCATTAAAAATGGTTTCTCCTTATACTTCTTATTGATCGCATAGATTTTTACTTCTTCGCGTTCTTCGCCTGTTTCATCTTTGGTTATCTTAGCCATTATCTATAATTTTTAAAAGGAATGAATTAATATTTTACTGGACGATAAAGTTCAGCAATACCGTTTACGTCAAGTAAAGCTGCACCAGTTTCCCATAGGATGTGGTGGTGTTTACCATCCACTGAGTTGGCCATGTCGCCACCTTTGTTGATACCATTTACTTCACCTTCTAACCAACCGCGTTTTCCAAGTTGCAATAACTCAATTGCTGGTTGATTGATTTCAACATCTCCCAATGATACAAAGATTGCATTATGAGAACTGTTACGGGTTCCATCAGCACCATAAGTGGTTGCACGTTGAGGATTATCAAACCATGGCACTACAGTAGGAATCATTTTGACACCACCAAATTCATAGTATTCATAATCCAAGTTGATACCTTTCTTACCATTACCACCCATCTCAACTGTTTTAGGGTCGATACCGGCTTGTTCACGCATAAGCTTAGCAAATCCTTTGTAGAACTGCATACCACAGATTACGGCTACCTCAGTTCCCCATGAAGAAGAATAGATAGAAATGTTTTCCATGATATTATCAATGACACGTGTTGAAATAACATTGTAAGGTAATCTCCAAGCACCATCGCCTTGATTCAAGATACCATCACCGGCCATTACTTCAAATCCTTCATTTGTTTTCAACAGAACTTTATCATCTGCAGTAACAGTTGATTTTCCGTTCAACAATTGTTTTTCACGATACATAGCGGCACGTTCAAGCATTTGAATCTGTGCATGGTCAGCCCACATAGAAACGCCATTATGTTCCATCCAAATAGCACTAGGACGATATTCATCAGCAGTACCAGACATAGACCATTTCAAACGTTGAATAGTCATGTGAGTATATGCCTTTTCGTCAAAGGTATATTTTTCGTAAGCTGTTTCTGACATTTCTTCGAATGAAGTATGTGAGATACTAACTTCTTGTCCAATAGCAAGCAAATTCGGATTTACATAATCACCCGATACATTGGTCATGATTTTTACACGGTAATGGAAAATTCCGGCATCAACTTCTTGTGGAAGAGTCGAGTCGGAAACGTGTACATAAGTTTGGTTATCGGCAAGTTCAAGAACATCTTTTGGAGAGAACCAATTGGTATCAAGATACAAGTCAATCCACGTTTGGTTACGACCAGGTTCATTAGGGAATGCATCACATTTGAATGCAGCAATAACGCGAGCTTTACGATCCGGATAACCTTTGACATTCCACATTACTTTGCGGTTACCAACGATTTTATACTTTCCTGATTTTGGATTCAAAGGATCAGCAAGTTTTCCCGAGAACATATTACGACCGGCAAGTAATGAACTAAATGCAGTTACATTTTTACGGAAAAGGGTAGTTACTTGTGCAAGCATATGTGGTGCTGCAATCAAGTATTGTGACATGTGTTTTGATGTCGGAGTTTGATTAGCGAACTCTTGTGGTGCGCCAGGTAAAATTCTCATGATGAATTTGATTAATAGAGTTGATTATTTTTCTGACTGTTCAAGCAATCTCAATTCAGATTCGAAATCTAATGATTGACCAGTCTTGCGAGCGCCTACACCAGAGAAATTTGGAGTAATGCTTAATGACTTAAGCAATGCTTCTTTTCCACCTTCGCGCCCCTTGGTAATTGTTTCGATTACCTTTTCTTCTCCAAACTTAGCAACCATTACAAACATTTTGTACAATGTCATATTGTCTGACAATATATCATCGATTAAACGTTCACCGGTTTCTTTGTTAGGAATAACAACTCTTTCAAATTCTGCTAAAAACTGATCATGGGTTTCTTGATTGACAGGAATACCATAAATAGAATCAACTTTTGAAAGACTTTCTTTAAGAGTATTCAATTCGCTTTTTGTTTCACTCAACATTTGATTGTACTGAGCTTCATAAGTAGCAGATTGATTTTCCTTATATTCTTTTACAAGATTGTCATTGTAGTTCTTGATATTTTCATCAATTACCAAAGCGGCATCTTGCTTTTGTATTTTTGTCATTCGACCAATTTCTTGTAAGATATCATCATCAGTCAAACCACTAGGATTTTTTTCTGAATCATAAATACCATAACGAGTCTTTAAATCGAATGCTATTTTTTCATCAATAGAAAATTTGCTTGCATCAACATACTGTTCTGATACATTTGTTACCAAATCATTAATCGTTAGATTAGGATTGGTAGCTGTCAAATCTTGTATCTGTTGTGCTAATGGATGAAGAACCGGTTTCTCTAAACCAAACTTCTGTGCAACGAATGGACGAAGTAAATCATTCTCTGTTTCTGCAGTAATCTTTTCAGGCATTTTAAAGCCTTCTAAATCTTTAAATGAATCCCACAAAGGGCTAGGAGTATAAACTTCCTCTACGATACTTTTAGATACTTCCTCAGCAGGCTTTTCAACTTTAATAGGTTCTTCAAATGTTCCAGCCGGTGCTTCTAATCTTTGAAGTTCTTCCGCAGAAAAGCCACCAGAGGTATCTTGTCCCTCGGCGGCTTCTTCCATTTTAAAAAATAATGGCTTATACATTGATCAAATCATTAAAGTTAGTATCAACTCCTAAAAGATAAGTATCACTTACTACCAAAGCAAGAGCACTTTTTACAACAATTTGTTGTGCTGCATTAGCCATTGATGGATTGTAATAAACAATATCGCCAGCTTTAAATTGACTACTTCCACTTTCCATAATAACAGCCAAATGTGGATGAACACCTTTGAACTCTTCTAATGATGGTTTGTAATTTTCCATCTTAATCATACGTTCAGTATAAGGAACAGTAATCGGGCAAATAAGAACTTCACCACTATTGTTTATTGTTCTACACTTGAAACCAGTTTGACCTGGGTCACATACTTCAATAAGTGATGGATAATTTTTAATCCCATTGTTCTTAGATTGAATATCTTCAATCGCTTTTTCTAATCTGTCTTTAAACATAAGTGTTTGATTTGATTAATAATATGTTGCAAATATATGAATAATTTAATTACTATGAGTCTTTTATATTTACTTTGTTCCTCATGTTTTTATCGAGATCAACATGCATCTTACGAAGTGATTGCATTTCTCCTGTTTTAATTTGTGCTTCTGACAAAATTGCATTCATCTTAATTTCAAACTGTTTCATCATTTCTTGTACTCTATTTACTCTACCTTCTTCTTGTAAGTAAGCTGATTCAATATCATTCTGTGCCATGATTTTGAAGTTTTCAGTTTTCTCTTTAACAACAAGTTCTCGTTCTTTGAACTCTGATTCCCATTCATAACGTTTTTCATCAAGTTGCAAACGAGCTTTTTCTATTTCCCTTGAAGCTAAATCAAATTCATCTTTTGTTTTTAAAAGCTGCATATCAATCTGAGCTTGCAAGTTCATTGTTTTTTGCTTAGCTTCTTCTTTTGCTGTTTCAGTAGCTGCTGCATTCTGTTGTCTGATTGCTTCGGCTTCTTTAGACATTTGAATAAGTTTGTTTTCCATCTCAGTCAAATCATCAATCTTAAACATACTTACTACAGAAGTAAATGGAAGTTCGGCCCGTCCCCATGATTGCATTGCTGCAGTACGTAAATCTTCAAGTCTTGATTCTTCTTTTACATTATTAGAAGAGTATATACGAAAATCAGAACCATTTAATGTTCCCTTTGGAATTTGAACTAAAACTTCTTCTAAGTCTTTATCAAGATAATTTAGAACTTTACCATCTTTCCATGAATAACGTATTTTTAAGTTCAAGAATAATTCAATAGCCTTATCAAAGACTACATCATTTTCTGAGAACTGTATTTCAGTAATAAGAGAAGATTGTTCCCTAGACATGTTTACATTACTTACTGGATCAGAAGATACAAATTGACCAAGTGAAGCATCAGTAATACCAATGAGTTTACCTATTAATGAATCTATGCCATTAAGAACATTATCAATGAAAGTAATACTTTGAGTAATGGTATCATCATAGTTTTGGAATTGATTATAAGAAGCCGGTGTTTTACGACCTTTCTTCATTGTTTCAATCCACATGGTTCCAAGCTTACGATAGTACATCCATTTACCCGAAGTCATGTTATCAGGTTTTTGGCTTTTATCCATTATCATACCTTTTACTCCGGATAAGGCAATTGTAAGTTCTTTCTTATAATTTACAATATCATAAAGTTCTATCAGTTCTCGTACTCTCCATATAAGAGAATATGGTTTTTCAGACGCTGTGTTGAATGATCTGGCAACAAGTGGCAGTGTAGGAAGTCCAGGCATATCAAGTGGTCTAAAAACGTTCTCTTGTTTACCCATATTGACATGAATAACGTTTCCAATAACAACAACATGATACATATCATAAATGACAGCGCGATTACGTATTTCATCTTTTCTTAGTTTAGCATCTTTTGTTGTGAGATGTACAAAGTATTCTTCCGGACGATATTTGTTTGGTGTTTTTTTCCAAAATATTTCGCGAGGTACCAAAAACCAAATACGTGATACTTCAATTGCATTATGTTGATCATTGAAGTTTTCACTATTATCAAAGTAAACACTATTACCAATATAGTTTTTTAAAGCAGTAGCATCACCAAGACTGTATGCTTGAATAATTAGTTCCTCAGATTTTGTCAATTCAAATTCAGAGAATACTTGACTTTTATTCATATACTCTTTTGTAAAACACCACTCACCATTTTGTGTCCAACGGTTATTTCCACCTTTAGAATAAGCTGCAGTATTAGCATCAACTTGTTTGAAAACTACATTCTTTGTTCTAGGATTGTAGTAAGTAATATAAGTTGGTTTACCGGTTACAATTTTTTCACGAAGTCCTACATTCCAATGTTGTTTTAAATCTTCTGTCTGAATAGCTGATTTTAATGCAGCATTAGCAACTTGTTGCATTATTTCAACATCAGTATTTAGCAAGAAATAATCAATATGTTTTTGCATTTCATTATTATCCAATGAAACACGAGAAAGATTTCTGATAATTTTCTGCATCTCCAATTGGATCATAGGCATATTCTTTTTCAGTTCTTCCATTTGAACTTGTGCTTGTTCGTTGTTCGGTTGAACTTCTAATTGCTTTTGCATATCACTCATTCTATCTTGAACTTGTTGAATCTGCTGTTGAACAATAGCATCACGTTCTTTATACATTTCCAAGCGAGCATTTAGACTAGCTTTAATGCGATTTTCATACTTCAATTGAAGTGTACGTTCATCCATAGCAATTGCTTTGCTTTTGAATGACCTACGAGCTTGTTTAGACTCTAAGATATTAAGTTTGCTTCTCACAATCTCATTACCTATATTTCTAAACTTGGCCGGATAAGTAAAACCCTCAACCTTTGTTAAGTATTCAAACTTTGTATTATCTACAATACCATGGTAAATATTCCAACATTTCCTGTCTTTTACATTATCTTCATGAAAATCAGAAGCACCGGATGATAAAATATATTTGGCAACTTCTTTGAAATAGTTGTCATCTTTATTCTCGTTATTGATTAATTTTTCTGGAAACATAATATTGATTTTAAGAAGCGAATTTAATATTTTGATTATTCTCAGATACATATCCACCATATGTGTCCTCTTCTAGTTCTTCTCCTTCTGAATAGGCTGCGAACTCTTGTGTTTCTAATGCACTGGCAACATTTAATGCACTGGCAATTGTAATATCACAATTATATTTTGGTGACTTTTTGAATTTGGCAAAAGCTTCAATCTGTCGTATATCAAACATCTTATCAATAATGGCAAAATCATCTTGCTTCATCTTATCTCTCCAAATATTTAAAGCATGTGGTATAAATGATTGTTCTACTCCATAACGTTGTGCAGCCTTACCATCTTGTACATATTGACTAATTACCATTTGTGGGCGTTCTTGTAATAGAAACTCACAACCGGCCCGCTTATAATAATCAAAAATCAATACATTGGAATATTCAATCAAATTCTCACACTCACCATAGAGATAACAAAGCTTTATTGAATCTTCATAGAACTGATAATTTCCACCTTCATCTTCTGTTGGTCGTTCTGTCACCCGGGCAACCCAATGATCAAATGTATGATGTGAATCAATAGCTCCTTTCCAAATAGAACAACTACCCAATGAGAATGATGTTTCACTTTCTACTTTGTCATAGCTGTCCGTAGCGGCACTATAAAGATTTTTCCATACTTTCCCATAGCCATCAACTTCCGGTGCCTGTATGATAAGGAAACGACCTAATTCAGATGGTACAAGTTCTACTCCTTTACCCCAATCAAATGGATCAATCCAATTGATTTCTGCATTGTAAGCAATTTGCTGTTCACGATGGGTAAGAAGATATCGTTTTCTATCATTCAATTTTTGATTAGCCGTTTCTCCAAGAAAACCACCAGTAGCCACCATAAACATTTGTGATAAATAGAGTGGTTTAGCAGTAAGAGCAATGTAACGCTCAGAAGAATTTTTACTCGATAATTCTTTTTGAATCGAAACAATACTTTCCTCTATCAAACTATTACCATCTTCATCAATAATTTCAAACTCATAAGCTGGAACAAAGGCCGCTACCTTACCAGTCGAAGAGATTTCATCTTCTTCCCATATATTATCAAACTCGAGTAAGTCAAACTTAGCCGGATTGTATGCCATTTCCTCTACATCAGCAACAGACTCGTCCATATCACCACCAGTACCAATATACATTTGATAACCGGTTTTGTCACCCTCTGCGAGTAGAGATGGTTTGACAAACTCTGCAGTTTGCTTAAGCGTGTCTTTTTTCCACTTTCCAATTTCTTCATATAATATCCAAAAAGGTGTAAGTCCTGAAACAGCTTGCGTATTATCTTTTGCAGTAATACAGTAGACTTCACTACCAAAACCGAGCATAAGCGTTCTTTTCTCTCCGGTTTCTTCATTTATTACTTCTTCACGATATGAAGATTTAATATAGTCATTTCTATTTGGTGACCTACGTTTGTAGAACTCACTATCTCCTAGCCAATCCAAACCACGAACTACATTACTCATGGTATGCTCAGCATAGTTTCCTTGACCGGCAACAATTACATTTTGTGATCCTGGAATAAAAATGAAGTTGTAACCAATATTACTTGCAGCATATTCAGAGAATCCTTTCTGTCTTGACTTAGGAAATAACAAATCTTTTGCATTTAAGAACATAAGTTCTATACACATGAATTTGAAATAATCTAATGATGTAAATTTAGGATGGCGTTTATCCTTTCTCTTTACGTTATCAAGCTTAGCTAAGATTACCCAAAAATTTAAATAGAAATACATTCGCCCGGGAATCCAAATATCATATCCACGCTTTGTAGCATTTGGAACAATATATCCTTTGACACAACGACGATATTGTTCATGCCACCACGCTTGGTAGTCTGGACTATCTTTATTGGGTTGCATTTCATTCTTGTTATAGATAACAGGACTGAAACGTTTAGTATCTTTGAAATCTCTTGTTAGACACATGTTATCAATGTCCGGAACAAGTGTTCTATCCATTGCTAAAATATCATCTAAATATGTAAGCTTAATATCAGCCATAAATTATTTTGCTATAAAATATCCACCTATTGCACCGGCGCCTAAATAAAACCAAATATCATTTTTACTCCACCATCCCGTTGAACGTTTTAATGCTCCAATCAAATCTTTTTTTTCTTTTTGAAGAACAAGATTTTCATTTTTGGATTGTTCTGTTTCTTCTACTTGTAGAAAGTATTTTTTAGTTACATCAGTCAGACTTAATTCGGTACTTGCTAATTTTTTCTCAGTACTTTTTATGATGGTATCTTTCTGCTGCAGAGAAATATTTTTTAGTCCTACAAGACTGTCACAATTTGCAAGAGTATGCTTAGTAGTATCGGTATTATAATCATTCTCAAACTTACTTATCTTATTTGTAAGAACTGAATTTTTGTTCTTATAAGTAGTAATCGTTTTAGTTGATTCTAAGCGATCTTTAGCCCTCAAAGTATTCACACTATCGATAGAGTCTTTTAATTGCTTACGATAAGCGCTAGTTGCTGTATTATACCCATTACGATATGCAGATGATAGTTCTTGATTTACAATCAAGTTAGATGCTTGTTTTGATTGACATGATTTAAACCAACCGCCAATAAACAACAAAAGCGCGATAGAAATTATCGCACTTATTATCCAGTTTTTCTTTATATATTTTATCATTGTTCTCGCGTCCCTCCTGTTACGTCACTATCTTTTGTAAGAAAAGCAATTATTGCTGCAAGGAATATACTAATAGGAGAAAGGACCGATGCAACATCAAGAAGTGTGCATTTACCGGTATAAACAAGAAATAAACAAATGAATAAAACAATTATTCCAATAACACCCATTAAAGATGTTTTCCATGATTTGTGCTTATAAGAAGTACGTGGTTTCATAATTATTAATTTTATGTGTAAATACAACATTAGGGAATGAACTTAATCACTCCCTAATAGATAATAAATATCAACAAGTTTTCTTGTTTGACATTGGTTTCTTCTTTCCAGAAGAAGCAGGTTTTTTCTTTGTACCAGCCATAATGTTTAGTTTTAAAAATGAATACTACCGACCAAAGTAAAGTTTTACATCAAGTTTTCTACGCTTAATCAAACCATTGGAAGGTTTACCTTTCGAATTAATCCATTTATTAAACTCATGTTCAATATTTGGATCGTTGGAATTTGCAAGAACAAGTTTTAAAAGACGACTGTCGCCAAGTCCTTCTGGTGTAGAATCAATATCAATATCGCTACCAACATTGTAAGCAAAATCTACAAGTGCATCAAATTTACCTTGATTTACTTCAACTGGACCAAGTAAGTAAATTACATCTTTCTCAAATTGTCTTACATCATATTTTAAAAGTTCGTCAGCTTTACTTTGTGTAATAGCAGGATCTTTCAGACTTACACGAACACCATTTGAATATCGAGTACTACCCCAACCAATAGTAGGAATACCAGATTGACATAAATAAGGTTTAAGTTCACACCCTTCACATGATTTTAATACTGCATATCCTTTTTCTGAAAATTTTAAATTTGTATTCATAATATGTATTTATTTAATCCGATTTATTTTCAATATCTAAAGCACGCATTTTAATTGCTACTGGACAATTATCTGTATTGTCTTTATTATGTTTGCAACTTTTATTAGAACTTACAATCATTCTATATGCTGAGATAAGTCTTTGTGAACGATTATCTTTTTTTAGAAGTTTTTCAACATCTTGTTCAAGAGTTTCAATTTTCTTCTCAGCTTCTAATTTCCATTTAAGAAGAAGATTTAGTGAAGTCTCCCATGATTGATTTTCTTTGATAATTGCATTACTTTTTCGAATGCTAATAGAGGATGGAGAAAAATATGAAACAATACTCATTGCTCCACCAGCAGCTCCAATAGCTCCACCTATTAATATTAAAATATTATCCATCGTTTTCTTTTTATATAAGTTTCGTCAATTTTTTTTGATTCCTCTAGTAGTCGTATTAAATGATCTATTTCATTAGCAGTCATATTATCACAAACTCCATTATCTATTGCTTTTATAACTCTTTTGAAGAGTCGTATGATTGTTTTTTTTAGCGTAGCATCCATAGTAAAAATATAGAAATATTGATAAACTCAAAGATAATAATAAAATAGCACTCAAACAGTAAAATATATATGGCAATTTTATATTAACCTTATATAAATCTACTAAGACTAAAATTAAAATATCCGTGTAGATTAATATTCTATGCCAGGAACAAAATCTAAATGTATAAGATAATGCTAACATACCTATATGAAATAAATAACAATGACAAATTATAGTCGTATGTGAAGTATATGCTGTATAATCAATAAATCCAAAAGCTTCCCCAGTCATACCTATAGCTAAATAAACTGTAAGTATAACTGGGAATAACTTTACGAAGTAAAGAGATACATATCTTGATATATGTTCAAGATTCATAATTCTTATTTGCTAGGTGGGAATGTTGCACCACCTGAGTCCGGGCTTTTTTTATCATCAGCTTGATCAGAACTTTCTTTTTTAATTTTCATTTGTTTCCAATTATTTGGTTGTGAAAAAAATTTAAGAGTAATTAAAGAATTCATAGGTATTCCTTTTGTAGAACGAACTGTTGATTCTTTAATCTCTACTAATGAAATTTTACGTTCAATTTCAAAATCTTTTTGAAGTTTTGCTTGAAGAATTTTATATTCTTTTTGTTCATCTAATGAAAGTAATAATATACTATCATCATGTTGAGCATTTACTTCTTTCCCTTTTTCTTGAATAATATTTTCTAATTCAATTAAACGTGGATTAATTGTTTTTTGAATTTTATTATTTTCTTTTTCAAGAATTTCAAAGTTATCTAAGATAAGACAATTTAATTCAGTATTATCAATACCTTTAGCAGAAAAAATTGTCATTAAATTACTAATCTCAAAAAACTTTACTCTAATTTCTCCAATTTTCATGATGGTTTTTTTTTATTTATTGATTTATATATAAGAAATTTTTATTATTAAGTTGGTGCAGATACTAAATCAGTACAATAATATGTTACTCCATCTACAACAATATATGTTCTAAAATAATATATTTTATTTGCTATTAAAGGAGTACTGGTATTAATAGTAAGTGTTTGATATGTTACACTTATATCACTATTTGTACGTGTCCCTATAATATAATCATTATAAGAACGTGTAGGATTAGGAGCTGAATTCCAACAAATACCATACACTATAGAGCTACTAACTGGTGCTGTAAAAGTCATCCAATAAGCAATAAAAGTAGATAAGTTAGTAACTGTTGCATTAGAAATACTTGTATTTATTGTAACAGTTATATGTTTATAGTTTCTAAAATTATATAAACTATTCTTAGAACCAACATATAGAGAATCAAATGTACCAGTAGCTGCTGTAAACAATTCAGTCAAACTTCTATCACTTGAATCTCCATATATTTCAGTAACAACATCTCTTTGATTAAATGTAGTTATATCAGGAACAGCCATACTTATCCTCCAATTGTTTTATTCTTGATTCTGCGTTAGCTAATTTGGCTACCAATAAATCAAAATATTTCACTTTATATTCTCCTTCTATATCTCCGACTACAAATTCTTCAAATCCGCTACTTAGCAAATCTTGCGCTATAACACCAAACCTAAGTTCGTCTAAATTATTTTTAAAATTAAACTCGACTAAGTCAATAGAGCTATAGTCTTTTAGTATTGGTCTTATGTTAGTCTTTAAGGTTCTATCTGATGATAAATTAAAATTAGTTGCACTTACGTCACCACTAAATGTTCCTGTAGTCGCTCCAGTAATTGCACCACTAATATTTGCACTACCATTAAAGGATTGTCCCCAAATAGTTCTAGCTGTTTGCAATATAGTAGCAGTACCAGCATTACCCGTTATAGTAGTTTGTGTGGCTAACCTTGAATCATTACCTTGACAAAATGTTCCTGCTATTGTACCAAAGGAACCGACTTGTAAGATACCTCCAGTACCTGTTATAATAGGTAAACTAGCAACAGTTCCTATCAATCCTCCACTAGTTATATTTCCATGAACATGTGTAGTTAATGAATAAGAGCCTGACGCTTGTTTGTTATTGATCTGACCTTGCAATTTTTCAATCGCTGATTCTAAAGTATCGGTGTTCAAAACAGTGCTATTTGCACCAACCGTAAAGCCTGTAATTACTTGTGAGAATAGATCGGTAATTCCATAACCGATAACTGTAGTTGGCCGGATACTAATTTCTGACCATGAGTAACTAGGTTTTGTCGCTGATTTAGCCCATGCAGAAACATCAGATGCTACACGAGCATCTGAAAGTCTTGAATCATTTCCTTGACAAAATGTACCTGCTGTTGTACTGAAGGAACCCGCTTGTAAAATACCGCCAGTACCAGTTATAATTGGCAAAGATGCTATTGAACCTATATATCCACTATTAGTTATATTACCATGAGAGTGAGTATTCAATGAGTAATTAGAAGGAATAAAATTTCCACTAGTCCAAACCGTATTCCATGCACCCGTAGACCTTCTTTGATACATGTTGCCATCGCTACTGAATCCTAATTGATGGAAATATGTGGAAGTGCCATTATAAGTATCAATAGTCAATACTGCATTAGCATTATCTACTGTAGTAAATTTATTAGTTGATGCTGCACCAAGTCTTGAATATGATAATAACTTATCTACATTAAGAGTATTTAAATCCAATGTTGGCATACTTGCAGAGTTGCTTAAAGAGCTATGTGTATGGATAGTTGGTGAATAATAACTTCCATGCTGTCCATCTAGTAAATCAGCATTAAAATCACTAACCATAGTAGTAGATGCTACAGTTAATGGTGCTGTTCCAGTTGCTATTGTTGATTGAAGTTGAGTAGCATTGACTGTTGACAAAAAGACTCCCCTACCATCACCATATAATTTTACATTAGGGGTAAATACAGACGAAGATATTATACCCAACTGCCATATATTTGTTCCCGCTGACCCAATTGAAGTATTTAAAACCTCCCCAGTCATATATCTATTTACCCACCAGTCAGTAATTCCTTGTGTTCTAGGATATATAGCCATATTTGCAGCATATCCAATATCCCCAGTTATCCTAATATTTGCTGCTTGATTAGAAGTACCTTGATTTTGAATATAATTAGACATACCACTAGGTAAACTAGTTAACCCATTACCACTTCCTATAAAATTAGTTGCACTGACTGTAGATGCAAAAGTTGCTGCTCCATCGACTTGTAGATTAGTATTTGTAGATGATATAAATGAACCATCTGTATTACATTGTCCTAACCTAATTACCGAGCCACTACCTCCTATTCCCCATATATTAGATGAAGTCCAATTTCCTATAAATGCAGCAGAATTATATAGATAAGTTCTATAAACTCCATTTATATAACTATTAGCAGCTTGCGCTGAACTATTTTGATTCTGTATTGCATCTGTAATTCCATAGTTAGATAAAGTAGTTGGATGATTACCAGTATTCCATGGAGTATAACCTAAAGCAGTAGTAACCATTCCTGAATTGATACCAGTTATCCATCCACCATAGTTACCAAGATTATTATTAAATTGACTGAGATTAGTTGGAAAATCACTAACTTGTGACTTAGTAATGCTTATACCAGTAGATTTATTCCATGCCGTAAATACGGGATCTGTCTCAGTAAAACTAGATAGGTAGTTATGCGTATGAGTAGTTATCAGTCCAGTAAGAACCGATTCTACATTCTCCTTAGTTATTCCACTAATATAACTATTTGGATTTGATGCCAAGTAATAAGATGAGCTATCATAGCTTATGGTGGTTCCATTAGCCTTTACAAATCCAATTCCATTCAATTGTGGCTGTCCGGCAAGACTAGATAAAGTTTGGTCGCCAGTATTAGTACCACTTACTGCATTCAATGCTACAATATTTGAATGTATATCACTAGAATATGCAACATTACTTGCTGATGTAACTAAACCTTTTCCATTAACCGTTATATTATTAAAAGTACCTACATTAGCATTTACTGTTGCTAAAGTTAGTACAGTAGAACCTATTACATCACCAGTATGCGTTGCATTACTTAATTTATTATTGAAAATATTCCAATCAGTAGAAGATAATGCTCCGGTAGTTATTGTAGAAGATAAACCCAATGATATTGCTTGACCAGATAAAGAAAGACCATTACTTGTTCCTAGAGTAACAGCAACATGTTTATCATAACTTACTTTTTGTAATGCTGTTAATATACTATCAGTTGTTGATATTGTACCTGATGTTGCTACATAACCAGAAAGTATAGTATTTAATATATCTGTAATTCCATATCCTGCAACTGTTGTTGGATGATTACTTACACTCCATTGTAATATGTTAGCAACATTTGAAAGACCTATATCTGACTTATTCAATACAACAGCACCTATGTGACCATTTACAGAAATAACTGCATCTGTATTATCAACTTTACCCCATGTATTTCCATTAGCAATTAACCAGTCACCAACTTGCCATTCACTAACAGAACCCATAGTAGTAGTGCCGGCTACCGAAACTATATAATAATCACCATTAGATGTTGGAATAGAAGGTAATGAAGGTGTTCCATTTGATGCATCCCAAAATCCTTTATAATCCACTTGACCAAATAATGATGTCGGAAGTTGAGATAAAGGAACTTTTGTATCATTTCCTAATGTAGCTAAACCATTTGCTACGCCCATTAATGATGGAGACAATTTGTTATTAAAAGTAATCCAATCTACATTACTTAGTGCACCATTTGAAGTACTAGACGAAAGACCCAATGATAATTGTTGATTATCTAATGAAAGGCCATTAGAAGAACCCAATGTAAGTGGATTATGGTTTTTATAGCTAAGCTTCTGTATCGCGGTAAGAACAGTATCTGATGGACTTATAGTACCTTCTGTTGCTACATATCCTGAAAGGTTAGTACCAAGAACTCTATTATATGTAAAATAAAGATTAGCTGCTTCAGTAACTTCGGAAGTAGTATATGATGGTTTAGAAGTAGAAAGAGCCCAAGTTGGAATATCTGTTATTCCAAAACCTTGGACTGTTGTTGGTTTATTTAATAAACCAGAGAATGTCAATTGGTGTAGATTACCACTAGCTTGTGAATGATCGTAAGCAATCTTACCTAAATCACCATAGTAAGCATTTATATGAAGATTGCCAAGAACTAAATTTTCGACTGGAGCAAATAAAACCCATTGTCCATTTCTTCGACAATAGAGTTGTTCGTCTGGAGCATCACCGATACCGCTAGTAAAAAATGTAGTTGAAGGTTCTACAATATAAGTAACATTTGTATCACTTAGAATAACTTCAAATTGTTCTACGTTTTCAGTAAATATCACTTCGTAAGTGACAATTACATTATCCAATACCAATTCAAAGATTGCATTTTTAGCGTTTATGTTTTCTTCATTGTTTCCACTTGTTTCATCTACCGTAATAGAATAGATATCCATGATTATCTTATTGTACTAATTGGTAATACTTCTCTTCTTCCTGGTGCAAAACCGGTAATCTTTTTTCCACTAGCAAGAATAATATTAAAATCAAATTCATAATCTGCCGGTTCAGCAGTCATTACATGTTCCGGAATTATAATGAAGTTTGTTGAAACTTCTATTGATCCATCTTCTGTAGAATATTGCTTTCCCAATACATTCCCATTCATAAAATTCATAACGACATCAGCGCCTACCATATTAACTGGAGAACGTATCTTTTTAGTACTATCTGTCGGATCATCAACAAGTGTATTTATTTCAATTTTATATTCTGGTACTGTGGAACCAAAAAATACTGGGTCAAGGACTATCATAATATTATTCTTTTGCTCGTGGGAACTCTTCTGTAATCGTTATCTTAGCGACTTCCTTTTGATTCTCAAACATTGTTGCTGAGGACCGTTTCTTAATGGCATCCTTATTTACATTTGCCAATACCTTTACATAATAATCATACAAATCACTTGCTTGCTTTAAAGCATCAAGTCGCTCTTTTGTATTGGGAATATCTATTTCAACTTCATGAACCCGGTCTATCATTGTCTGACCATCTTCATCAAGTTCTTTATGTGTAACCTTAATCTTTTTTTTGATCATATGTGGCATCTTCTGTACCACCTCAGAGAACATATCAATATCCTCTTTTAATGTATCAAGCAAAATCTCATTCCGGGTCCTGGAATATTTCAAATAACCGTGAATACATTTCTGAACCCATTCGTTTTCCTCAAAATCACTAATCTTTTTATACGATCCAGTATGGCTTTTTACAGCTTGCATACGACGTTGTGGTAACGGTTGATTATGAAGATAAGAACGTTCTTCTCCAAAGACTTTATACACGTAGTAGATATAAGCCATAGCCTTATAAAAAAAGACTTTGTTAGTGCTGGTATCATAACGTTTGAAATCTCTGAACTCAGGCATCTGCATTGCCATCTCAGTAACTTTCACTACTGAATCCTCAAGATATAGAAAATCTTCTTGCATATATTAATAGTTTTTATAAATGCCCTCACGATTAATAAACATCATAGCTTCTAAAACTCCTTTTAAAGCAACATCCAATGGTATCAACTCTTTTGAATGCATTATGTCAACCTCAGTAGTTTTCTCAGTAACATGCTTTACTTTGATACCTACCAAACGACTTACTCGTTTTACATTACCACCTTTGTCTTTTATCTCTTTGCTTTTGAATATCGCGTGGTCGACAACAAAGACTTTTTCTAAATTTGTAATATTCACAACAGGAATACCTGGCTTTATCCAATTTGACATATTATATGTTTTTAAGTTATGTGCAAAGATATAAATAGTTTTTGCAAAGAAGAGAAGATAGTATTTAAACTATCCTCTCTTTAATTTACAATAGTGTTTAATTGACTGTTTTATTTTTGCGGGATTACAGTAAACCCTTAATTAAAAGGCAAATCACTTCCCTCACCACTACCAACAGCTAACCCGCCAGTAACAAATGGCCTTTGTCCGCCAGTATTTGCATCAGGATAAACAACAGCACCGGCTGGTGGTGTCATACTATCATTGCCAGGAACAGACATGCCAGGAACATCTGCCGGAGCATCCGATTTTTGTATAGAAACAACAGTAAGCTCATTGAAATATTTATCTTGCCATGGCTTACCTTTTGTTTCAATCTCACAATCAATATGCAATGTAGGATTAGCCAAGAAATACTCATGAATATCAGTAAAGCATTTTACACTGAACTCAACATTATCAATCACACTCTTTACAATCCATGTACCAATTATATAAGGACCGTTCTGGCCGGAACCTTCATAATTAGAAAAATTCTTTACCAACGCTATTCTTTGTACTACTTTCATTTCTTTGTTCTCCTTTTTGTTCTATTTTGAAATACCATTCTCTTCTCTTCATTTTCAACTACTATATTCCATTCCCAACGGTAACGCATTACTTCATAACCATAGTTTACTGACAGAAGCAAATGGAATAGCCTATAAGCTTCGATAGGAACAGAAACAGTACCATGATTCAATAAAGTAATCAACCACGTAGGAAGCATGTTTGCATTACTTATCTGACGTTCATTTTCAATATCAACATCACTGACAACTAACACAGGTGCATTTTCCGGAGCAGATAACAAACCACTAATGATTTCTTCTTTTTCAGACAACTGTTTCGTAATCTCCAAATACATTTTCTGTTGAGTAACAAAACCACTTCTATAATTACTTACCAATCCCTCTAATCCACCTAGCAACTTACGTAAATGAATCCTACCAAAATAAATCTCCCCACGAGTAATAGAATCAATAAACTCGTCCAATCCCAAAACATCATTCTTATCACCATAAGAAAAACCAAAACTAAATAAATCATTCTTATCCCGATAAACCAAATGGGAATACTCTTTTACAAAAGGAGCCTCAGCAGAACTAAATACTCTACCACACTTTTGACAACTATACAAATATCTCTCATTACCACGAGCATCTACTACACTACCATGGAACAATGAACCTCGCGTATCACAACGCCTTACTAAGCACTTTAAAAGTGCACCTAATGAACGATTACTCATAAATTATTCTCTTTAAAATTATACCCCAAAGATAACCAATAAATAAACAACTACCTAGTAACAATACTATTATAAAATACCATTAACAACATAACCAATCCAACGAAGAACATACCCTACACTACCATATACAATATACAAGCCCACCGTATACCCACTACCAAATTACGAAAGCCCTGGATACTCTCTAGTAACTCCCCCCGGTTAGACGATATAAAAAATTAATTACAAATTAAAAACAAAATTATTATGAGCAAATTATTGTATGTAGCGACAAAAGCCGCTGAGTTGAAATTCGATCTTACTGACATTGCACCAACAACATTTGAAATCGTTGGACAATTTTATCGTGACGGAAGTCAAAAGAATGCAGCAGGTAAGCTGGTGAAAATCGAAGCAGCTGATGCTGACGTATCGAACAAAGACCTTCGTATCTGGTGTAACATGGCTATCGCCGGAATGACTGACAACTTCTCTCAAGAAGTAACTCGTATGAACTCTTGTGGGTTTGATACAGTCATTGACAAGAAGGAAGCTGCCAAAGGTATCATTAAGATTAAAGCAGGCGCTAAGATTAGCTGCTTAGGTGGTGTTATCAAATACAGCATGTAAGAACAAACAAGGGAGATGTAATGTCTCCCTTTTTTTTAATACTATTACCTCGAAATACTTGCTTGCTAGAGTTGTTGCGGACTGGCTTGTTTAAGTGATCTCTACGCGCGCGTTCATTATATTATATACACATTAATACTTACTCTTATGAAAGCTTCTTTTAAACATATTGCTGAGCATATCATATATGCCTTTATCTTCGGTGTTGCATTTATATTCTTTGCTACTCATACCTATATATATGGTAGAGCAATTCTTATTGGTGCACTGTTCTTCTTTGGACTACATGTTCATGAAGCTATTACTCATTATAGAAATAGATAATACTATGAAACCAAAATATAATGACAAAGTTTGGAGATTAATAAATTTCCATTCTCAATTAAATGAGCAGGAACATACAAGACCTATATGGAGAGATACTGCTGTTATCTTTATTCCTAAAGGTTCGCATAAGCGTCCTAATAAACGCAAATAATACTACTAATTGGTGGCGTTACTCGTGAGAGTAGATGCATTTGATTCTATTGGTACCTCATTTCACCCAACAAGGTGTAGAAGCCATCAATTAAAAATTACCTCTATTCTTTATCCTTTGTATTCCTATTCCGGTCCAGACAATGCATTCCTTTATACGGACTGGTTCACTCAATAATTTACGACGTATAGTATCATCACTACATCCAACGAACTTGGATAGCATGGTCTTACTTGTACATATAATAATGTCGTGATTCAATAGATTGTGTGCTACATAGTACACTTTATCATTCAATTTACTCATTTTGCTGGCACTACATGAGAGTAGATGCCGCAAAGATAACACAATATTTACTCTAAATTCATATAAAATGAACACAAAACATCTATTCTTATTGTTATTGACTATCGTTGTTATAGTCCTTTCTAGCTGCTCTGAAACAACGCCAGTAAACAATACTGGACCTCTTATAATGTATCCTTATGCTATTCATAACTCTATTGTAATGAATAAGAAAAGCTCTGATAACAAGCCTTATACATTCCTTATGACCGTGTATAACTACAAGGATTCAGCGTTCCATACATACAGCATTCCAGCTTGTTATTACAATGATTTTAAGGCTAAGGATAGTATAAAGTAAACGTTCAAACAGGCTCTGTACACTCCTACTCTCTATGCTTCTCTCTCTATCTATAAGAATAATATAATACCTATAATGCGTTGAATGCGCTGTTATATGTGGTTGTATGATATGTCTAGTTATGGTGGTGGTAATGGTGAGTTGGTTGTATTCCTTAAGTATTCATTTCTTGCAATAGAGTATAGTGTGTTGAATCTATTGGTCTACATTATATTAGATTATTTGATAGTGGTTGTGATTGGTGTAATCCGGTGTATCAGATGCTATACAATATTGTAAGATTTGATTACTTTTGCGGGCTTGTTTAAGCTACTTTCTTTTATTGATATGATACATAGTGTCATTCTATTGCTATTCGTTCAACAGTAAGCTTTCTATGCGTTGAAATGACGTGTATGGTCAGTGTAAATGATAGCTCATTTCTATTATTGTCTATTTATTCTCGTATATAAACTATTTATTAATCAACAAAACATTTATTATTATGCAAGTAGGTGATTTAATTTATTTGAACAGGTGTCACAGTACAAATTGTGGAAAAGACTATCCTGTAAATTCCATTGGTATTTTAGTTGTAACTGCAGTCCCTGATCGTGATGATGATTTGCGTGTCCGTTTCTCAAGACATTCTACTAATGATCGTTCTTATATTCCGGCTTCTAAAATTGTTTTAGTACCAACTGAACGACAAGAAGAAGCAAGAACTAAGTTTGACAAGGCTAAAGAAGAATACAAAAATGCTGTGCTCTAACGACCCTATCATAATGCTACTGTATCTTCTTATAGGATTTGCAGTAGCTGCTCTTGCTCTTTGCTTTCAGCATATACAAGAGTTTGGAATGATATTCGACTGGTATCATGACTGGTTATACAAATACGTTCGATATAAGAGACTTTTATCGAAGTATGGTAAGAATATACGTTTAGTGTCCTTTATGGCTTATATTGCCAAACCATTGGGCTTGTGTCCCTATTGTAATGGTATATGGATAGCTATCATTACTTACTTGATTGCTTTTGGATTTCATTGGGATATATTTCTATTCATTGGCATATCATGGTTCTTTATTCGATTTATTCAACAAAACAAAATATTGTAATATGATTATTACTAGTGTAAATCAAGTTTATGATATTGTTGGAAATGAAATAATATTGTCCGGAATGAGTAATAAACAAATAGCTACTAAAGCTGGAGTAACTGAAAGTATGGTTAGTTCAGTAAGAGGTGGCAGATATATGCAAGTTAGTTTTGAAAAATTCATTACTATTTGTAAAGTTTTAAAAATTGAACTTCAAATTAATATTAAACAATAACAGTATGGGAACACAAAATTATAGAGCTAAAGGAGATATTATCTTCTTTATGAACAACAACAAGATTGAAAAGAAACCAATCTTAGGTATATCAACATACACTGGTGATTGCCAAGTATTAATGAGTAATAATAGAATTGTTCCGGATGGAGAAGTTCTTATGGTGTATCACACTGGTTCATATCATGAAGTAGAATCAAAAGATGCTTATGATACTCTTGAGGATTTAATGACAAGTCTAACAACACCATTAAACTTACCAGATGGCACACAGAGTAGAGAATCCTAAAGGGTTCAAAGTAATAAGCACTACAGCTACTGAATGCCTACAATGGGGTGGATTTGGCGTGTGTGATCATTGTAATCAATCTTCTGATGAAGGTCGATTTATTGCAGTTCTTAATCATTGGATATGTCCTGAATGCTTTGATAAATGGCTTAAACGTGCTGTTGTCTATGAAGAGGACAAACCTTATGAGACTAAAGTATTTAATCGCTATGCTAAATTGCTTGGCTTGCCGATTAAGTAGTGATTGGAATAGCTTGGATAATTATCTCAATATACTAATGCTGATGTAGAATAATGATAAATAATTATTAGGTAGCTAACAATTACAAATGGTTCGGGAGTGTAGCTCAAAGGTAGAGCACAACATTTTATGTTGAGGGTGATGGTTCGAGTCCATTTGGTCCCACTAATATCAATAAACAATTATTACAATGAGAAATTTAAATAAGATCATTTCTATTGTTTTAAAAATGATAGAGAATAATGAATGCGAAGATTTGACTAATGAAGAATTAGAACAAATATCAATACTTATTCATAGACCTACTACAATGGGCCGAGAAGATGCTGCTAAGTTTATGGGAGTATCACTAAATAAGTTCCATGAACTAAAAGACATGGGTATAATATCAGAACCGCGCAAACGTAAAGGATTCAAAGAGAAAGAATATTATCTATCTGATTTGAAAAAAGCATTAGAATTAAAGAAAAAACTAGACCTATAAAATTCATTAGTACTAAGTTAGAGTAGTATATAATTTTGACATGTCAACAATTCAGTTGGCAATTAAAAACTATATATTATGTTGACATTAGATGGTACACTACCAACTGGCTCATTAGGCGGTGGTAGTTCAATGGGTTCCGGAGTAGGTCTTGGAGCAGTCGGTGGTGGTGTTGCTGGGTTAGTTCTCGGTTCACTTCTTGCAAACAATGGTAATGGTTTGTTTGGTGGTGGTAACAATGGCAATGCAAATGTTGCTGAGTTTGGTGCTATCAATAACCAAATACAATCATTGGCCGGTCAAATCAGTAATACTGCATTGACTGGTCAAATTCGTGCTGATACTATTGACCTTTCTCAAAGTATTAGTAATGTAGGTACACAAATAGGACAATTGGCGACTGCTCAAGCTGCAGCTAATTTTACTACTTTGGATTCAATCAATGGATTGGGAAGAGATATTACCGCTTCTCAAAATCAGAATGCTCTTCAACAATTAAACAGTTTCAATAACCTTACTACAACTACATTGCAAGGCTTCAATAGCTCAGCAATGCAAGTACAAAATGCTACGAATCAAATCATAGCACAAGGTACGGCTAATGCAGCTGCTATGGCTCAATGCTGTTGTGAGATTAAGAGTACTATTCTTGCCGATGGTAATGCAACACGCGCACTTATCAATGACTTGAATGTTCAAAATTTACGGGATCAACTTTCTGCTGCTAACAACAAAATCAGTAACAATGAACAAAATCAGTATTTGTTGAATACTATTTTGACTCATATTACTCCTACAGCAGTAGTTTAATACTTGCAATTATGGCCAGTCCAGTAATTGTAGGTACTTCGGCTATAGTAGTCGCTCCTATAAATAAGAAAAGAAGTAACATTCGATTTCAGAATACCAGTACTAATATAATCTATATAAAGAAAATTCCTTTGAGTGGTCCTTATTCGGTTGTATCTGCTACTGATTATGAAATTCAATTGTTCCCGGCATCATCTTCTCAGGAAGGTGGTGAAGCATTCGAAACTAACTCTATTGCATCTTTTATGGCTATTGCAGCCGGAGCAAGTAGTGCTTTAGCAGTTTATGAAACTAATAAGGTAACCTCTAAAACTCATTAAGATGGAAGAAATAACATTGCATTTACCTCTTAGTAAGGTAATAGAACTTGTTAGACAAGAGGAAAGAATGATGATTAAGAAATTTTTAGCTACAAATTTAAATCAACAAACTGCTGATTACATTGATCAGTATGTTCCTGTTGAATCAGAAGTATTGGCTATGTTTACATGTCCGGGCATCGGATGAATTTTGTAGTAGTATATAAAAAGAGTTATGATTAATTTTGTAACTCTTTTTTTTGTTTAATATTTAAATTAAATCAAATGGAAAATGGTAAAGAACCTAGTGCAGATTTAGGTGTAAAAAAAGTACCTGCTAATGAAGCTATTGATGGTGGTGGACAACCTTTAGCAACTGCTAAATCAGTGTTGAATTATCCACGTAATGAAGAGCTTGTTATTCAATGTGTGATTAATAGTGAAGCCGAAGGATATGCTCTTTTAAGGGCATTACAAATCGTTGTGAATACCTTTGGTGCTACTACATGTACTCAGCTTGTTACTAAGCTTGAGAATAGTCCTAAGCTTGCTGATACTGTAAGAAAGTATATTCCTATTGTACTAGAAATGTAATAATGGTATGATCTAATGGCGGAATTGGTTATACGCATAGTAATTTAAAGAAAAGTCATACGAACTACGGTGTCAGGCTTATACACTATAATTCTCTGTTCGAATCAGAGTTAGATCACAAATTAATAATCAAATAATAATCATGACTGAAACAACTTATGTACCTTTTAGTGATTTACAATCACAACCTGAGCAGTTATCAACAATAACTACTATTGAACCTTATAGTCCGGCTAATGCACAAGCGACTACTCAATGTAATCCTGTTCTTACTCATTGTTATGTATGTGGCAAAGGATGGGGTTATGGCTACTGGAAACATTGTGGATGCAATACAGTGCCAGTTGGTGATGGAACGTTGCTCTTTGCTATGTTTCTGACAGTTTATGCGCTATTCAAATACTTTAAAAGAAGAAAGATATGAAACTAAAGCGTAAAAAGACATTCGTGTTCTTATTTTTATTGATGGTATTGATAGGACTTATGTTCTTTTCTAGTGCTATCATTGAGATATTTGATATTGAATTAAGTAAACCTGCTCGAGTTTATTATGAACCCGACGAAAACAAATAAAATGAAAAAACTATTACTTCTATTGTGCTTATTACCCATAATGGCTATAGCGCAAAACTTTCTTTCCTTTGGTGGTGCTATTGTAGCTCCCAAAACAGATACCGGTAATGAAACTGGTGCCAGTCTATCCGCTTCGTTTAATCATATTATTGGACCAATAGTAATACAACCAGTAATGGCTATTACTATGATGTCCGGGATAGATAATGAACGACGTAGAGAACGCCAATACTCATATAATGTAGAGATGGCTTCAATAGGTATTAATCTACTTAGTACTGGTAAGTTCTATGGTGTTCTTGGCTTACATTATAATGCTAATACATTAAGCAATCAGTTTAAATTAGTTCCTAATCAATTTGATCGTACCTCACGTAATAATCTATTCTTTTCTGAATATGTTGGCATTGGTTATCGTACTTCTGTCAATATTGAATTTGGTCTTATGTATGCCAATACAAACTATATGGAAGGATATTGGCCTATAACCTCAAAGCATAACGATATGTACTTGCAATTTAAAGTATCGTATGATATTCCTCTTCATAGTAAATGTAATTGCGAACGTAAAAATTATTATTAAATATAGCATAATGGAAAATACATTTTTTGTAATAACTAGAGGTATTAATGAATATGATCAAGATGGTGAATATTTTCATGCTGTATTTATTACAAAACCAACTAGAGAAGAACTGAGGTTATTATTTTATGGTAAAAAACATGCTCGTATTATTGGACCATCTAATGAAGAAAAATTCATTACTCATTTATTAAATGGTGGTGGTAGACAAGAATATGAAAATGAATGGTATTATCTAACTGAAATAAAATCAGGTGAATTATATAAACATTATAGTAAATAAAATTATTACTAAAACTCAAATAAAATGAAAAAAGAAAAAGTATGTGTAGGTGATACTATCGTAGTTGATGTGTGTCAACCGAAGTTCGGCCGCTTTCCGATAGGTCGCCATCAAGGTATGATATGTAAGCTTACCTATCCGGATGGTCTGAAAAGATTAGAATACGGATGTGTGATAACAGCAACAGTACTTGTCATTAAAGATAAGTCGTTATCTGTTCTTGTGGAAGAAGTGACTAAGAGTGCTGCTGCAGCTAATGCTGAATTAAGCGTTTCAATTAGTTCCCTTGCTACTTTATGGGGTAAACAAAACAATCATACCAAGAAAGATAAATCTATCATTAGAACGCTTTAAAATCGATATTATGGACTTAGAAAAAAACATAGAAATAGCTGCAGAAGTATATTCTACTAATGGTTTTGGTAAACCTGATGATTCTATGTCAGATCAAGATGGAATGTTTTTTGATTATTCAAAAGATTCATTTATTGATGGTGCTAAATCACAAGCTGCAAAAGATTATTGGTATAATGAGTTTAAAGCTGAAAAAACGCAAGAACCAAAACCAATGCATAATTTAATGGAAATGTTTAAAACTGCAGAAGGAATACTTATAGTAAAACCACCAAAACATATAGATTTTGATAAACTTGTTGAATTGATAAAAGGTATCAGTAAGAAACCTACATTTGTTCAAGAAGATGAATCTGGTCTTGGTTTACATGGTATGCCTTTTAAAGTTGAGTTTCCAAAAGACTATCCTTGGAATGAACCGGTTATTATGACTGGTTGGAAAGAATACAAAGAGTATATGCGCGATTGTCCTGATCCATCTTTTACTTTTGAAGATTGGAAAAATATGATGACTAAATACAATCAAGTAACACGTAAAATTACTGATGAAATATCAGAAAGTGTTTTTGGTGTAGCTGGACATCCTATTGAAATTGTTCTTTCTGAAAAATGGTATCAACCAAATATATTTGATAAAACAGATTTATATGATGTTGAAGGAAAATCGAAAGGAATTATTATTGGTGTAGGACCAGGCAAATCATGTATGCAAGAATCTCATATACTAAGAGAATATGCTAAAAATGGTGGAGTTATCATTGGTGTTGCTAATATACCTAATATTGGAAAAGGATTAAGAATGGATCCAATTACTTTCAAAGAAATGTCTATTGGTATTACTGAACAAATAAAAGAAGTTCCTATATTTGATTATACTGCTATAAGTAGAGATTATTTAGCAAATACTATTATAGAAGATAAGCCATGGGATACTAAAAAGCAAAAGCGTAACAATTACAAAAAGAAAAGAAGAAAGTAGTTTTATTCAAATAATTTTATACATTTGCAGTCATGATACAATCAATAATTCATCCCATCACCAGCCAGACGTTTGCATTATGCAGCGACACACAACAACACGTGATTACGGTTATTATTAGATTTGTTTCGGATATCAATCAAACTTTAAAGAAAGCCTATTGCAAAGCAACACTTGAACTATCTAGTTCGTATGGTTAGATGCAAACAGGTGTCAGTAAAATAATAGATTGATATAAATTAAACGTCCAGGTACTTTATTGTATCTGGACGTTTTCGTTTCAAATTAAAAACTAATAAAATGCATACAGTAAAAATGTTGTTCGTAAAAGAACCGGTTGCTATTGTACCAACTGTTGAGTTACGTAGATACTCTTACGATACACAAGAAGAACTTAAAGTTGGTGAAGTATATTCTTCTCCATCTTATCCAAAGAACTTCTTACAAGTAGATTCTATTGAGCCAAAAGACGAAAGTGTAGTATTACCATACAAGATCAAAGAACTTGTTATTGGTGAACCGTCGGCGATTGCAGTAAGTAACACAAACTTAGTATATCTCAAAAAAGTAAATTAAGATGAAAAATCTCATTTATAGCATATTGTCGATAATGCTGTTTGTCGGCATGTTCTTAGGTCTTGAATATGATTTCCGGACAAACAACAATCATGTTCTTGGACTATTCTCACCTATTCAATGGATGGCAGTACTATTCCTATTTTGGATAACTATTGTACTTCTGAATATATGCCTTGCTTATGCACTTAAACGTGTACATATAGCTTCAAGCCTATTATTCTATATTGAATCCGATGATGAATGTCAGTTATACGTTATACCTTTCATGCAAGTCATTGTGCTTTTAAATAATTTCTTTTGTTGGCTTGCTATTATTAATGGTCGTATTAATGACGAGGAAAGAATGCAGAAAGAATTTGATGAAGAATTTCAAAAGAATACTATTGGTTCAAAGAATTAGCTCTCTCTTTAATAGCTTTTGTTATTATCATATTACGCCTTATACAACGTTCAAGAAACACTTTGTAGATTATTTTTCTTTCAATTGGAGCTATTCGTATGCACCGGTTGAATTTGTGTGTCTTGTACACTGATAACGTAAGAAAACCTCCACGTTTAATGATATGGGAAATTACTTGACCATAATAGTTTAGTAGTCTTTCTATATCGTTACGCGTGACAGATTTAAAATTTACTGGATCCTGTTCTTTTACTTTGGCCAGGACTCTTTTACTTATCTCTTTATTTGTAAATAGCATAATGTTGTTTATATCAATTTCTACTATTGTAGATTAAATAGCATATCATAATGATTTGCGACAAAGATAACACTTTCATAAAACATAACGTAAATGAAAACAAAATTAGTAAAACCGAATTTAAGCTCTTTTGAGCTAGCTAAATTGAATTTCTATGCTGACTACTTAGGTTACATATTTAAGTTCAACAGAGAGAAGAACAGTGCCCTTTTCGAAACAATAGAAAAGGAAATTGCATACATACAAATGGATGAATACAATCATCTCTTTCTTGTGTGGAAAAATGACGAACGTATAGAATTTATTGATGAAAAGATAAATATCTGTATCAAGCTCCATAAGATTAATATCCTTCCTGAGATATTCTCAACTATTTCATTAATCATTGGTATGCACGTCATGTGTGGTGAAACAGTTTCTAAACAAAAATATAAAAAGCTATGTCTACACACTTTGTAATTACAACTTATGATGAGTTCTTAGAAAAGCTTTATGTCTTATGTCCTATTGGTAATGCTGAGGTAATATACCAAGTTATGCTTACCATATTGAATAAACCACTTCCTACTAAAGAACTACTGACATTTGAATTACTATGCAAGCGATTCAAAGATTATCAGAACTTCATTAAGCCGTTCAATGCCGGTGAGAAACAGTTTATCAAAAAAGACAAAGAAGAGAAAGAACTTGGAGCGTATATTCAATTGGAAATGTACAAGAACGATTATAGCAAACAACACAATGATCCTAATGACTTTTATTTATTTGGAGTATGAAAGAAAATGAAAATAAAGATGTAATTACTCTTAATCCAGTAACTGCATTTAAGACCACAGATGGTCAGTTGTACGAAAATGATATTGATGCATTAGAACATCAAAAAGAATTGAATTTCGAGTCTGATATCATTGAATTTTCAGAAAATTATATTCCTTATGAATCTGACAAAAGTGATTTTGTTAGATATGTAATGGAAAATAAAGATTTATTGAAAGAAATATTTGATAGATTATGAAAAAAGATAAAGCTGTTGATTTATTCAACCAACCTAAAGTAGTAAAACCGAAGAAAGAAAAGAAACCAAAGAAGTCAGCCGACCGGGACCCTAATGTTACTCTCAATGAAGAACAAGAAGAAGCCATTCAGCTATTACGTGCTTTTTTGAAATCTGATACTGACTTTGATTTTACTATTGAAGGTAAAGGAGGAACCGGCAAATCCTTTCTGATTCAAGAGTTATTCAAACGTAAAAAACAGAACTATGATGAATGGTATGTACCAAATACTGTAATTGGTGTATGCGTTACTCACATGGCACGTATCAATCTTATGAAGTCAATACCGAATACTACTACCTATGCTTCTGCAGCTAATCTTACAGTAATGTATGATCCTAATGGGACATTGTATTTTGTAGAGAAGTATGGTGGTAGTCAGTTCTCAGAACTTATGGGATATAAATACATCGTAGTAGATGAATGCTCTATGTTCTCAAAAGGTATGATTGCTATGCTTCGTAAGTGTTGCTCTAAAACAGCTAAGATTATATGGCTTGGTGATTCTAATCAGTTGCCACCAATTGAAGCTGATGGAGATAATGATAGTCCTACTTTTGATTTCAAGAATAAGTATCAACTTACCATTAAAATGCGTCAAAAGAATGAAGATCATATTGCTATTCTCGGTGATAAAATTTGTGAACATATTGCCGGTGACAAAGATATTTCTTTTCTTTCTACTATGACTCAGCAATGGGATGCAGCTAAAGGTAAAGGATATTCAATTACAACCATGGACAAGGCCATAGAAAGCTATGTAAAGAACTTTCAGGCTGGAATGGATATTCGTATCACTGCATACAGAAACAAACGTATAATCGAACACAATAAAGTAATTCGGAATATGCTTTGGGTGGAGAACTCAAATGAAATGTATGTACCCGGCGAACTTATTGTCATGAATGAACAGTATGCACCACACATGAATATTATTGCGTACAATGGCCAATCATTCCGTATTCAAAGTCTGCATGTAGAAATGGTAGAGTTTGTTGAATGCTTTGTCATATCAGTTCCGAAAGTTGGAAGAAAACCAAAATCAAAAGAAACAGTGCAATTGCTTGTTCCTACTGAGAATGGTTATCCTCTTTACAAAAATCATTTGGATAAGCTGAAACGTACTGCAATAAAAACGCATGAGTGGTCCGAACACCAAGCTTTCAAAGGAAAGTTTGCCAATATCTCGTATGGCTATGCTATGAATAACTATAAGATACAAGGTAGTACCATAAAGGGATGCTATGTAGATTTAAGTGATATCATGAGTGTAAAGCCTATCTCAAATAAACGTAAGTTACAAGCCTTTTATGTAGGAGTATCGCGCGCTACTCACTTTTTAGCAATATTTTAATATGATACTAACAACAATTGAGCAAAATAAATATGATATTCTGGTAGATATTCAAAAGAACTTTCCAGCACTTACTTTTCAACATGTCGGTTATGATTATATTGATAAAAGTAAACTCACTGAAGCAGATAAACAAGCCTGGAAAGAAGTTGAAACTTTATTGCGTAAAGCTATCAAAGGATTTGATTGTTTCAAAAACTTCTGTCATACTAAAAAAGGAATATTACAAATCCGATTTGATTATGGTTGGGGCTGGGAACTTGAAAATGGTATTGCTGTACATAGAGGAATATCATTTACCGGTGTTGGTTATTTAGAGTTACAAGAGTTACTTAATGGATTTAATGAAAACAAAGTATGATTATAGCGATATATGATTTTAAAATAAAAGGGTTTCCTGAAATAATTGAAGAAGTAATCTGTAGAAAAAGAACACCAATTCATTTTTCTGAAAAAAGGTTTCCTATGTCAGATATTACTCTTGAATTTATTTACGTAGGGTTTTAATTAATAATATCATGGCAGAATATAGTGATAAAATGTATTACGAAGATCAACTGAAAAAACTCAAAGACACAAAGACTATAAATGTCTGTTTTGTTGATTATCGTGGTGAACGTACCAGTTGGATAATGCTGAATAATGACAGCATAGAAGTATTAATCGAGTTCTTAGAATCTCAAAAAACAAAAACATAAATGATTAAAATTGGACTAAAAGCAAATGCTCAATGGTCTTTTGAAGCAATGAATGGCAATACGCTTGGTGGTGAAACTGATACTTCTAAAAATTTTCGAAGTATTATGCATCTTAGCCCAGAACAGTTCTTTGATTATAAAGAGCTTCTTGACAAACATGGATGTGATAATATAAAATCACTAACCGAGCTTACAGAGAATCAAAAAATTGAGTATAAATGTGACTATATATGTTACATAATTAATAAGTAAAATGAAAAGAACAATAGTTATCATAACCATTGAACACCATACAGAAGGTGAGTTTCAAACAAAGTTTTCTAATGCTGCAGATTTAATATCTCAAGGGTTTAAAAATGCTGAATATTCCAATGATGAAGATGAAGTAACAATGGAGTTTAAACGATCATAAACAGAAGCATAATGGCAAAAATTTGTAAACACGAAACATGTACCATGCCCGTTTTTTCTCACCAATTCTGCAAAAACCATCAGTATTTACGTACTGATGATAAAGCACAGAAAGTAAGAACAGCAATAACTATTTCAATCAATACGAAGAGTAAAGCTGTAAAACCTAAGTTTCGGCAGCCGACTGGTGAACTTTCAATTTTTAAAGAAGTATGGAATGAACGCCCACATGTTTCAGAACTAAGTGGTGATAAACTATATTTCTTTGATATCAATAATTTTCATCATTTGCTTACTAAGAAAACATATAAGAAATTTCGGTTGTACAAACCAAATATCATTCTTCTTACAAAGAGTGAACACTTTCAGATACATAATGTAGCTCAAAGTGTGCTTGTATCACAAGATAGCAGATGGCAGAAAGTATTTGATAAATATCAACAACTAAAAGAGAATTACAACTATGGCCGAGAAACGGAATTACAACAGAAAACCACCATTACCGGCTAATGATTTTGGTAAGCTCCCACCGCAAGATATTGAATTTGAAAAAGCAATTCTTTCAACAGTCATTAATTATCCTGATAATTTGGGTTTTGTGCTTTCTATCATTAAACCTCAATGTCTTTATAAAGTAACGCATCAAAATATACTAGAAACATTAATGGGAATGTCTGAACAAGAGATTCCCATTGATAATACTACTCTTGTGCATGCTTTACGTAAAAATGAAATGATTGATGATGTAGGTGGTCCATATGCAATAATAATACTTGCTGGTGAACCTCATTCACAACAGAACCTGGAATACTATTGCTATGTGATATTTGAAATGTATGTTCGACGTACTATGATTGAACTGTTCTCAAATGAAATCAATAACTTATATAAATACGATATAGATATTAAAGAAATCTATGAACGTGTTTACGAAGAGTTAGAGAAGATATTTGAGAACTTCAATGATAAACAGATTAAGCACATGAAGAACTCGGTTGATAAGGCTATTAATGAAATTCAGAACTACTCTAGTGGTAAAGATATTTCATACCTAAGAACTGGGTTTAAATTGCTTGATGAACATGTATATCTTGCTCCTAAGTTTATCCTTGGTATTGCAGCATCGCGTGGTGCCGGTAAAACCAGATTCCTTATTGAACTTATGCGTTCGATATTTGAAATCAATCCGGAAGATGTAGCTGCTCTATGGTATTCAATGGAAGATAGCGATACAAAGATTATTAGACTGTTCGCTGCAAAGAAAACAGGACTCACTGAGGCACAAATGCAAGGTAAAGGGTACAAACTATCCAATGACGAATTAAAGTCCGTTACAGGAGAGATAAACAAGTTTTCTAAGTATGATATAGATTTTGTAAATGAGCAAGAAACAATGTCAACCATATCGCGAACTTTCAATCGATTCATAAAGAAAAGAGAAAAGAAAGTGTGTTTTCTGATTATTGACAATATCATGCTTATTGATGATTTGTATAACAGCCCAGCCGGTTCCAACCAGATTCAAATTGAAGATAAAGTTGCGGCCAGTATTCGTGCTATCGTAAACAATGCCGATAAGAAAGGACATAAAGCTATTGTGATATTCTTGCACCACATGACAAAAGAAATGGAGAGTAAGAACAATTTCGAAGAAGCATATCGTCCTAAGCTTAGTCATATGAAAGGAACCACTCGTTTTGCAGATGTTGCTAATGGTATTATTCTATTGAATAATCCGGGCATGCATAAAGACCTTATAAAAAAGCATTCTTCTCTTCCGGATATCAACTGTATCAATTCAAATGGTACTTCTATGTTCGTAAAAAGAGAAAAGCTTTTAAAGAATATGCTTATTGCTGAGGTGGCAAAGAATAGAGATGGTGATATGTCTGACGACTCTAAAGCTGTCCAACGATGGATAGTTGATTTCGGTACTATGAAGTTTAATGAATTAAATACTCAAAAATAATGGGAAAATATAAAGTTGAAATAGCATATACATTTTTGTGTGAATTTGAAATTGAGGCTGATACTAAAATTGAAGCTAAAGAATTTGGATTAAAACATTGTGGTGCTGTTCGTCCAGATTATCAATCTACAATTACAAGTGAATGGTGTGGTAATAATCATCCAAATACTGAAGTTGTAAAATCAATAAAAAAGATATAATGAGTAAGATTGATGGTAATGTACCAAAACGTTTTCCTAACACTAAAAAGGATTACGTAAAGTATCTGAATGAGCTTGGTGAATCTCTTGGTGATGATGAATTTATCATTGCTGGCATAATGCGTAAAAGAAGAGATAACTATGGACAACTAATTAAAGACAATGATCCGACAGCTTTCAATCTTAGTTACAATGAATGGAAATTAAATCAAAAATAAATGGAAAAAATAATTTATTTGAAAAATGGTGAACGTGCAATACTTCATCAAGAATTGGCAATTAATGAATTTGTTGTCGAAAAACTTTATCTATATAATGATCGTCATGATGAAGATGGTAGTGGGGAACCGTACGAAGAACCATCAGGAATGAAAATTATTGTAGATAAGATATTTGATACAGCACCAATTCAATCTATTGATAAGTTGTATGCTGATAAGTATAAAGCTTTTGAAAAATTGAGTGTATCTGTAAGAACACTTACATCCGAGTTGCAAACTTTACGAAATGATGTTTATAAAGAAAAAGTTATTCAAACTAACTTATCTAAGTTGATTTTTAATAAATCACAATTAAAAACAGCTAAAACAATTCATTATTTTATTGATGATAAAATCATGCCTGAACTTATGACTGATTATGCCAAACAAAGCATGAAAATGACATTAGAAGTATCTGTGTATTCTGATTCAATACGTGCATGGAGTTATAGACTTTATGTAAATGATAATTCATGGGGTTCATCAGATAAAGTTGATGATACGTATGGTTTTTTATTTGATCTTACAGATGAAGAATTAGATAAGGCAATTATTGAACGTGTAAAGACAAAGCAAGCAAAAGATTTTTATGCTGGTTATTTATCTCAAATTGATAATAAATATCTTACTGATGAACTTATTCAAATTAAAGATAAATTCAAATCAGACCAAGTAGAAAAACAAATTGCTGAATGTCGAAAAACTATTGAATTAAAAACAACTGAATTAAATCTTTTATTAGATAAATAAAGAAATGGAAAACGCGTATAAAATTGTAGTAAGCAAAGTGTATTACATTACTCACGAAGAAGCACGTCAACGCAAAAACAATAGCGAAACAGAACGTGAATGTGCAAAACGTCTTGCTCTACGTAATATGGAAGAAGATGGCCGTAATGGGTTCCTAGAACCTTATGAAGATAACTTTAAAGTAGAACTAACATAATAACACAAAGTATGAAAACTTTCGATTTCAAATCAAACAATGTTCAAGAAATGGAACTTGATGTTCTAAAACAAACTTACCATGAAAAAAACTTCGATGGTAAACCCTCTTTCAATGGTATCTATCACTATGAGCTTATTGAACGTATTGGTGCTATAATAGCAAAAAACAATATGGATTTCAATATTGAATCAATCTTTGCCGCTAACAATAAAAAGGCCGGTCGTGATGGTGTATCAGTATCAAAAGAATTAGAAGCTCAGTATGGAGATAATTCTATTCAAGCGCATGTTCTTCGTCGCGTATTTACTACGATCCGAATTAATGATTTGGAAGATGATGAAACGAACACCGGTCTTGTCGTTGCATTCCACCAAGATGGCATTCAAATAGCTATTGGTCCTAACGTAAAGATTTGTCATAACCAATGTATTTTGGCAGCCGACAGAATGATTTCTACCTATGGTGGAGATGGTAAGATTAAAGACCTGGATAAAGTATTTCAAATCATTGATGATTGGATGCAGAACTTCACTGAGCAACGTTCACATGACCAAAAGATAATATCACGTATGAAAGCTATTGAAGTTACGTACAATAATACTATGGCGCTTATTGGCCGGTTGAATACCATACGTGTTGTAAAGGATTCTTCTGAAAAGTCATTGAAGAAACTTGAAGCAAATGTGGGTAGAAACTACCCTCTCAATCAAACACAGATTTCTACATTTGTTGAGAACTATCTATTGGAATGTATCAAGCGTGATTCTACCAATATGAGTTTGTGGGATATCTACAATATCTCTACTGAATTGTATAAGCCAGGTCAAACTGACTTTAGCAATATAATTGGGCAAAACATCGCCTGGAGTGAGTTTTTATCAAAAGAATACAATTTGTAGCATGAAAGACGTAAATATTGAAAATGCTTTTATAGTATTGAAAGGTGATCATATGTCAAATGACATTGAGCTTGGTACTATTTTTCTTGAATGCAAATGTGATCGATACAAATTGAATGTTCTTTCTTATGAACGTAAATTCAAAGATGGAAATACTATTTTTGAATTAGATGTTGAAAATCCAAATGATTTTGTAGCTGATGTATTTAGAAACAATGAAGTATCAGTTAGTTATTGGACTAAGAATGCAACCGGCCCATTTATTATCGGTATGATGCCAGTTATTTTATTTGATGGAACTATTCATTATCTTCCATTCAATCAATTTGCAGAAGAGAAGCTATATATGGCTCCCGGCAATCATTTATGGATGGCATTGACAATAGTAAAATACAAAAGCTGTACTGCTACTTTTGGTGAAGGACCTGGTTGGGCGACTATCTACAGTATCGATAGCTATCAAGAAGGACAAGGACATGCTCAGGAGCTACTTATTCAAGCAAAAGCATATTACTCCTTACTTGAGAAAGAAATGGCTTCTACAGTAGCTTTAAACTCTACTATGGAACATATCTTGGAAAAACTTTCTATTAAAGAGTACAAATAATTAGCGAATTGTTTGGTAAACTTATAGAATTGTCTTTTCTTTGTATCGTTATTAATGGTAGATACAAGGACATATAAAAGAAATTAAGGCTATTCTCGGCTATGCTGAAAGCCTTTGAAACCTCTGACATCGTATCTACCAGGATTTGTCAGGGGTTTCTCTTTTATAGTCTATCGGTGTATAATGTACGTTTGGCTATAATCGTAAATCTTCTAAAAGGAAATGGTGTGCGATAAGAAGAATGGAGCCAGATTAATCCATGTACCAGTGATACAACACTGAAAGTAATCAAAGTAGAGCATTTGTATTATTACTCTGCCCTGAAAGCGAACGACCGACTGCCGGACTGCCTACGCTTAGAAAGGATAACCCTTTCACAACATTTTAATATGGTTGTGGGTAAGGGGTACTTATATCCTTTCTTCTCACTCCCTCCTTTAAAACTGTCTAATTATATACTTATTTAATATATAATATATCTATAAGTATAAGTTTATAATAATATATAATAGTATACGTTGAAAACTTTTTATTTCTTTACTGATGGTGCATCAGAACCTACAAATCCAGGGCCTTCCGCTAGTGCTTTTTGTGAACTCTCCGATTATCACGATAACCGTGAATTATATTCTGAATCTATTTTTCTTGGATATGCTACAAATAATATTGCTGAATTAAAAGCAATAGATATTTTATTTGATTATATCATTCTCAATTCTAATAAATATCTTTCTTTAGAAAATATCATTTATGTTTATGCTGACAGTCAATATGCACTTGATTGTATTCGTAAATGGTATCCTGAATGGGTAAGAAAGAATAAATTGAAAGATAAAAAGAATTTAGAACTAATTAAAAGCATATACATAAAATATATTCAGATAACTGCATTATCAAACATAAAACTTGATTGGGTAAAAGCTCATAATGGTCATTGGGGTAATGAAAGAGCTGATGAGTTATGCGTAAAACAGTGTTTAGACAATGCAGGAAAGATTATTGTATCTAAAACTATGCAATCACCTACTGAACAATTTAATGCTCTTATACGTGAATCAAATATGCTTAATCAATCTATCAATAATAATATAAAGACATTAAAATCTTTGTATGAAGAAATTGTTGGTGTAAATATAGATGAATACTTAATTCTATCAATGATAAAAGAAAAGAATATATTATGAATGAAATTTCTAAAATTTATTTATCAAAAATTATTGCTTCCAATTTAAATCCTAGGAAAGTAATAGATCAAAACTCTATAATTGAGTTAGCACAAAGTATTAAATCAGTAGGATTATTGCAACCTATTACTGTACGACTTCTTACAGAAGATAATCATTATGAAATTATAATGGGATATCGTCGATTTTGTGCATGTAAATATCTTGAAATGGAAACAATGCCATGTATCATTGTAGAAATGAATGATGAAGAAGCACTGGATGCAATGATCATTGAGAACTTACAACGCCAGAATATCGAACCTATGGATGAAGCGCGGGCATTTGCTGACCTAAATAACAAAGGTTGGACATTTGCTGATATTGCTGTAAAAGTTGGTAAGCCGGTTCAATTTGTAATGCATAGAATACGTTTACTTGAGCTTATTGCTGAGTTTGTAAAAATGTTTGATGAAAATGAATTATCTATTTCTCATGCTTATGAATTATGTAAGCTTGACAAAGATGTTCAGTTAGATATTTTCAAAACTCGTTACAGTGAAACAGCTGGTGATTACTATCGGTGGAATGACCTTAATCTAAAAGATTTGAAATCGAAAATACAAAATCTTGCAAAGAACTTAGACAATGCTTCTTTTAGCTTAGCTGAGTGTATTACTTGTCAGTTTTGTACTTCTAGTCATGGTTCTTTATTCCCGGACTACAAAATCAATTCTTGTACTAATGGCTTCTGTTATGATGAAAAAAGCTTTGAACATGGTATGAACAATATCATTCTTGCACATGAAGAAGATACTACTATTATGATTCGTTCATTAGGTACAAGTAATCGAGTTCTTGATAAGCTGAAAGAATTGAATATACCAGTTGTAGTGTTCAGTACCGATGAATACGATTTTGAGCATGATAATAGCGATGATCTATCCTTTCATGATAAAATGGTCAAGAAAGGATTTGAACTCGTGTATGGGCTTGATATATGGTCTGGTGGTGATAAGATATTCTATGTAAAAGCAAAGATTACCAAAAAAGATATCGCTGCTGCAGGAACAGTTCATCCGGAACTTGTAAAGCTTGACAAAGACCTTGTTCGTAAAGAGGAAATCAAAGAGGAAAAGATTAATGCTGATCTTAGAAGTCTTATTTCCAGTAGTGATTATCGTGAGATAAGTACACCACTTCTTCCTATCGAAGAAACTGCTTTTATGGCTGTAGTATTCTATATGGCTTCCAATAGTAAATTAAAAGAGATAAGAGCAAAATTCAAGAAAGATTTGTCTTACATGGAAAACATACAAAACATGTTGCCCGAGGATATTATTACATTGAAACGGTGCTTTATAAAACAATGTATTGTTGGAACAGAAGTAACTCATGATGCCGATGTTCAGAATATCCTTTCATCTATTTCGAATGTATTCTATTCAGATAAGTTTGGGGAGATTGTCAAAGAACATACGGCCACATGTAACAAACGTAAAGATCGTATTGCTATTCGTAAACAAGTTATTCTTGATGAAATTAATCCGGTAAAGAAAGAAGTTGTTGAGAAAGAAAAGAAAGTACCTACAAAAGAAAAAGAAGTGCCGGTTGTAGTAGAAGAAAATGAATATGTCAAATTTGGTAACATAGGAGAATAATGTCAAAACAAAGAATTTTATCAGAATGTACAGTAGTACAAAATCGCGTATATCTACCGGAAGAACAAATCGACCGTAAGCTTTATATGGAAGTTGCAAAAGCTTTAGAACTTATCGGTGGTAAATGGACTGGTGGTAAAGTAAAGGCTTTTGTATTTGCTGAGGATCCAACAGATTTATTGGCAGAGATAGCCAGTGGTGAAAAACGGAACCTAAAGAAAGAACATCAATTCTTTGGTACTCCACCGGAACTTGCTGACAGACTTGTAGAGCTTGCTCAATTAAACAACTATGACCGTGTTCTAGAGCCTAGTGCCGGACAAGGTGCTATCGTTGAAGCAATGCAACGCAAATGGCATAATATCGTGCCTACATGTGTTGAGAATATGGGACTCAATTCTATTATTCTTACAAAGAAACAGATTACTCATTTCTTTCAAGACTTTCTTACTTCAGAATGTAATAGACCATTTGATAAGGTAATCGCTAATCCACCATTCACAAAGAATCAGGATATTGATCATATCTATAAAATGGTTGAAGTCTGTAAGCCCGGTGGAATAGTAGTATCATGTGTTTCTAATCATTGGAGAGAATCAAATAATAAGAAAGAAACTGAGTTCAGAGCTTTTCTTGATGGTATGGGTGCTGTTATTGAAGAAATACCAGCTGGTACCTTTAAAGAAAGTGGAACTATGATTGCAGCATGTATCGCAATCATTCATGTATGACAAACGATAGTACCTTGAATAATGACCTATTTGCTATGTTTCAAGAGCAAGATGCCCTTGAATTTAGTAGATGGGTCAATTCAGTAGAGAAGCATGTAAGTAAGATTAAAACGAAGCTATGCAAGTCATGCAACAAAAACAAATTAGAAGTAGTAAACATGCATAAAGCAGAATGTACAAATTGTCAAACATTAAACTCATTTTAAAATGTCAGAAGAGAAATTTGATTTATGGTGTATGGTTGAATTATTCGGCCATAATAAGATTGCTGGTAAATGTACTGAGCAAAATATAGCAGGAACTAATATGCTTCGTGTAGATGTTCCAGAAACAACAAAACAACCGGCCTTTACTAAGTTCTATAATGGAACAGCTATTTATGCAATTAATCCAATTACTGAAGAAGTAGCTACTGATTTAGCAAATAGATTTGAAAGCACACCAGTATCAGTTTATGAAGTAAAAAATATGATTAAACGTAATATATTAGAATTAGAAGAAAAAGAACCTTTACCATGGGAGGATGAAAAATGAACAAAGAAAATATTAAACGTGCAAATGAACTTGAAAAAGAAATAAAAGACCTTGAAGTATTAATTCCATACATTGATGCTTGTTTAAACAAATCAGAAGATGGATTTAATGGAATACAAATTGTTCTTTCATCATCTGGTTATGAAAAAAGCATATACAAAAATTCGTTCCTCAATTAATGCCGGTAATTGCTATAATAGCAAAAGATGAAATCAGAAAACAAATCACAGAAAAAGAAGCTGAAATTGCAACACTTTAAATAACACAACATGTCACAAGAAATTAAAATTCATATCAAAAATTACAAACTTCTCAAAGAGGGAGAATGGGATTTATCAAATGGTACTATCTTCTTCGCACAAGGCGGAAACAAAAAAGGTAAAACTTCTTTCTTGAATCTTATCCAAGCACTCATGGAAGTAAAAGATACTACTGTCAATCCAGTAACCTTTGGTGAGAAAGAAGGATTTGCTACCGGTACAATACCTGGCGCTGATGGTTTACAATACCAATTCCGTTATGACTTCAATATTGATGGAAAGAACAAATTTCAGTTCATTGCTCCAGACAATAAAGTTGTCAAAGGAATTACTGAAATGCGCGCTATCTTCAACTATACTCACTTCACATTGGAAGAGTTCTTTGAATGGAGTAAAACAGAACCGGGCCGTGCTAAACAACGTGCTATCTTCATGAACTTACTTTCTGAGAAAGACCGTGAAGAGATTTTGAAAATTGATGCTCAGGTTCATCCAACCAAAGGTACAATGATTGACTCGCGCAAAGTATTGAATGCATCTGTTGACTTCTTGAAAAAGAGTATTGACAATATCGTATTCAATCCGGAACAACAAAAGCTTATTACTGATGCGCCGGCGATTCAAACTTTGTTTACTGAACTTACTGCTCGTAAAGAAGTAATTGATGAAACAATCAAAGGATTCGATACTTATCAAGTGAAGTTGGATGCAGAAAATGCAAAACTGGATCCATTAAAAAAATCGCATGATAAACAAGTGGAAAGTCTTACTAATTCTATTCGTTTTGCCAAAGAGGAAATTGAACGCCTTACCAAAGAGTTGGCAGCTGATGAAAAGAAATTGGAAACTGAGAATGCTGAGTACGAAACTTCTGAAAAAGCAATCACTGCAGCAATCACTGAATTGAATACTAAGTTCGATGTAAAAGTACTTGAAGCTGCAAAATTGGAATTAGATGGTGATGGTACTGAAAAGAATATCGGTCTTGCTAAACGATTAGAGATTGGCCAAACAAAAATCAATCAGTATAATCAATTGGATGTATTGGTAAAACAAAAAGCAAAGAATGAAGAAGATTATAAGAAGAAGGAAAGTGAAGTTAGTGAGTTGGACGAGAAGATTACGACTCTCCGCACCAAGAAGAAGGAAATCATCAAAAACAGCCAGAACATGCCGGTTGGTTGGTCGATTGATGATGATTATGTTACTATCGATAATATTCCTTTTCTGGAAACTGATATTTGTAAGTCGGAAGCGACTGCTGCGATTGCTCAATTGATGATGCGCGTCAATAAGGCTCCATTGATGCTTATGGGCGATGCTGAGGCCTTGGGATATGAAGTACTCAATAAGCTTGAGGAAACAGCTAAAAGTCTTGGTAAGGTAATGCTATTCGCTGAACATGTTCGTTCTGCTGATGAAATGCAATTGGTTTGCTACGATGAAGTTGATCATGAAGTAAAGAAAGAAGAGAAAGAATTGTTTTAATAACTAAAACCTAGTGCGGTATAGGTAAGCCAATAATAATTATGGATTTTAATCATGCAATTAAAACTTATCCAATGATTCAAAGAATTGGATGGAATGGTAAAGGACTATTTGTATTTCAACAAGTACCTTCTGAGATACCAATAGCTGTTGTTCCGAAAATGCAATCATTACCTGAAGCAGTAAAATGTGAATTTACTCGTCGCTATGATTTAGCTAGTGATAATGGGAATAAAATGATGCAAAATAATAGCCCATTTTTGACTATTCGTTACAACTATCAATTAGCAATAGTTGATAAAGAAAACAACATCAATGGATGGGCGCCTTCTGTTTCTGATGCATTGGCCGAAGATTGGATTGAATATATACCGGAGGTTTAAAATGGGAAAAGTATCAACAATTGATACCAAACGCAATCTTTGTGGTAGTTACAAAAGCAGCTACCCTGATTGCACTGGTCAGCCGGAGTTTGGAGATAATGTCGGAAATGATAATGTTATCCGATGTAATAAGTATACAAAGAAAAAAACGAATGTCATTCGCGTAGCAGTAGGTGAAGAGTATTTTGTTTATGTTCTGAAAGATCAAAATGTTTCTATGAATGATTTCATTTCAAGAAAACGTGTAGAAACAAACAACACTACAGATAATCTGTATTATGAAGTTGGAAACTATTTTCTAACAGAGGGAGATTGTAATGAAGAGATTGAACGAGTAACAAAATTGAAGAAAAATGGCACAAGGTAAATTAATCAGTTTCGTACCACTGATGAAAAATGGCGTACAAGATACATATAGTGGAAGTAATGGTATGCTTTATAAGTTTACTGTTACTCTTGATAATGCCGGTACACAAGTAACCGGAACAGCTAACAGCAGCAAACAACAACCATCATGGAAGATTGGTGAAGAATATACTTATGAAGTAGCGGTACAAGGAAACTATACTAATATCAAAAACATGAAGTCTATCAATCAAGCTGGTGGTTTTGGTGGCAGTGGTGCACGCGTTCCTAATCCTAGCTTTGTAGTACAGAAATGTCTTGAAGCTTCATTGGAATGTACTTTCAAATTCTTTGAACTTAATCCAGAAGTTTATAAGAACCAAGCTGCAGAAGATGCTGTATTGAATTTGTTCTATACATTCACATTAAAAGGTGATGAACAACAACGCTGGATGAATATTGCCGGACTACGCTTTGCTCTACAAAAGATGCAAGCGAATGGTATGTTTGATAAAGTAGAAGGAGTAACACTTACTGCATGGACTATTGAAAAGGCTAAGACCATTGCCGCTTCTATGTCCTCAGTAGTAAAAGCTCAAGTAGAATTTGAAAAGACTAATCCACCTAAATAATGAGTAAAACATATATCAATCAATCATTGATAAAAAAGTTCTTCTACAAAGGAGAGAAACGTGATTATTGTGCTATGGCCATAAAGGCTAATACTATTGATAAAACAGTTAGCCGGGAGTCGCTATCAATGACATGTGGTAACTATTTTGAAACACAATGTCTGGGCGCTTCTATTGGTGGAAAGAAAACACTTGACTTACCAAGAAAGAAACTTACTGCTAAGCAAATTCTTGCTGGTCAAACAATAGGTGATAAAAAGATTGATCAGATACGTATCGACCAACAAGTGATGATGTTCAATAAACTAAAAACTGAATATCAAATACCAATAGAGAAAGAGATGAACACCCAAGTCGGTGTAAAAAAAATATGGAGTAAGAATGACAATATTATCTTACAAGGTGAGATTGATATATTCCCTGCTTCTATTGCATTACCGACACGTGGATTACGACTTTGTGCTATTGATTTAAAGCTTACTGGTACATTCTCTAATTATGGAGAGTTCTGTTGGGGTTCTCCATCCAATTTAGATGGCATACAAGGCAAGATGTACCATGAGTTGATACGTGACATTGATTTGGACTTTAATATGCTTGAAAACCCTGAAAGTACCATTCATCAAGTTTTTACTCCAACGGTAAGAAACATATTAAAGAACAACGATCCTTTATTCTTCTTTTGGGTATTTAATTACAAAGAAGCAATAAGCAATAAATTCATAGAAGTTCAATATGATAAGTTAGCTCAGGCAGAACTTCATGAATCTATTCGTAGAACTGTAGAAGAGTTGAATAAGAATGAACGCGATAATTGGCAAGGTATGGTATCAAATATTGATAACTGCAGTCAGTGTGCATTATTATCTTGTCCTTCGCGAACAGAGAGAAGAAAAGAAGCAGAAGAACAACAAAATTTCGAAGTCATTTAATGAGTAACGAAAATATCAAATCAGTTATGAATACCTACAATAATGCAATGTTGCTGCGTAGGTATTTGTTGTCTGATTATATGAACTCTAAGATAAACACAAGCGAACTTATAAGGGGTATTCAAATGTGTCAAATAATTATTATTACAAACGCTTTTATAATAAACAGAGATGGCCGGATGGACTAAAGCAGATCGAAAAGCATTTCTTGAAAGATGTGATTCAAGAAAGAATATAATGCCCCAAGAAGTAATATCAACACAAGGTAGCCTTTTTGATGATGTCATTGAAACAGACAGTGTAAATCCCAGATATCAGAAATTACGATTAGTATTACTTTATCCAGAACTTGATACAAATGAAAAAGGTAATCCTATTCCTAAGCAGTCAGCACGTTTTATGGTTACTCGCTATAGTAATGGTCCAAAGAAAGGAGAGATTCTTATGTACACAAATAAGCATACTGGAAAGCCTGATGTACTTATCAAATCATATCAAGATGCTCGTATCACTAATACAGTAAAAGCATTGCAATTACAAGTCCTGAAACAACTTGGTGAAATATCATTTACAAAATTCCGTGGTGCTATATTCGTTACCCGTCTTGAATTTATATTTAAAGTATCTGATTCGGCACCTAAGTATATGAAAGATGATCTTACCGCCGGCACTAAGATTTACTTTAAAGATACGGCTCCCGATTTAGATAACCTTGAAAAGATGATATGGGATGCTATGCAAGCTGAAAAGGCTGAGAAAGATGTAAAGAATGCCCTTGTAGGTCTTGTGTATGATAATGATGCACAGATAGTATCTAAGAATGGTATTTTTAAACGTTGGGGTTTACGCCCGGGTGTAATAATTGAATTAGAAGGACCTATTTAATTTAGAATATGATAAAAAGAAAAGAGCTTACTGCTTATGCTAATTCCATAATGGAACAGTCGATGAATGTTGATGGATTTTTTACTAATGAGCATAATACTCTATTTGCAATGAAAAGTCTTTGTGATTGTACTATTGCAATAGATAAAGATAAAAAAGCAAATATAAAATCCTTTGAATTAGTAAACAATACCATTGAACAACATTACGATTATAATTTTGAGGTATTCATGAAAGACAGTATTGAATATCATCTTGCAATGGCTTATATTGACCTTATTGAGTATTGCCAGATGAATGGGTTCAAACCAAATTTTGAACGCTGTAAAACGATTGATTTCGTCAAATATAATTATTATGACTGTCTTACTATTATTATTTCAGAGCATCAGTTTTATGAACATCCAAAAATGGAAAAGATAGTCAATCAAATGCTTTTTCTTATTGAGCTTGTTTGTCGTCAATGGAAAATTGATTTGCATTCTATGGTAGACTATACAATCAAATATCTTATACTAGGTAATAAATACAAAACATTCGAATTATGAAAACAATTGAAGAAGCCGTAAAAGAGTATTGTAGTATAAAAGACGAAGATTCAAAATGGGCGTTCGAACATGGTGTTGAATTTGCACAGCGTTGGATACCTATCAAAGAAGATTTACCTAAAATAGAATCAGGAGAACCTTATTCTGATAGATTTTTATTGAAGTGTAAAATATTCAAATCTATAAAAACATTTTTATGTGTTAGAACTGTCTATGGTGAATTTGTTGTAGAAGGAATGAAAAATGAAATACTTGATCAACATTATCAACCAATAGAATGGCGACCTATTGAATTAAAATAAAAGAATATGATATCAACAAAAATTTATACTAAAGCAGAAATAGCTGAGAAAGAAGCAAGAGTAGAAGCATTGATATATCTTGTTCATCAGCTTGCTGACATACAAGAAGGATATATTCTTGATGCAATGGAAATACTAAAAGATGTAGGTGATTACCGGTTTCGTATAAAACAGGATATCGATAAGATTAAACATCTTACCGGAACACTTCGTGAAGAAGTATGGAAACGTAACAAAGACAATATACCGGCAGTAGTATTGTTCGGAGAAGAAAGTGAATCACTTAGAAATGTAATTGAGAATTTCTTTTTTAATATTGACCTTAATGAAATGGTTCCGGCTTGTACTGACACAAATGACATTTACACTCAAAATCCATAATCATGGCTAAAGGATCAAATGCTTTTAAAGAAACGATATTGAATTATGTATGTGCTCTTGCTGATAAAGATGAACTCTTTGCAGCAAAGTACGCTAATTCAAAAAAGAACATTGATGATTGTGTTACCTACATTCTCAATTATGTACAAACAAGTGGTGAAACTGGATTTACTGATGCTGAGATATTCGGACAAGCAGTACACTACTATGAAGAAGAAAATATCAATGTTGGAAAACCAGTCAATACTCGTGTAGTAATCAATCATAAAGTTGAACTTACACCGGAAGAACTTGAAAAAGCTAAAGCAGCTGCAAAAGAAAGAGTATATACTGAAACAGCTAGTTCTATGAAAAAATCTGTAAGAAAAATAGCTACACCAGTTATTCAACAACCTACTTTATTTGATTAATGAAACCACGTACCAAACTTCAACTTCGGATAGTAAATGATATATCCAGCAAGTTGAAACCTATTACTAAGAAACAAATTAATTGGGCCATAAAGACCGGATTTCCTTGTGAGGGTTATCGTACTAAAACAAAAGGGACAACATGTATGGAATGCGCTACTGTGTTCCATACAGACAAAGAGAAGTGTACTTGCCCGGAATGTGGTAAGAAATTGAATATCGTTGATACTAAAAAGAAGTTAGCACAAAATCAAGTAACTATTTCCATAATAGAAACAGTTGAAGAGTTTCAGATAATGCGTTATTTCTCTTTTATTCGATATTATAGTAAAGGTGATAAAGTAAAATATGCACATATTGAAGGATGCCGAAATTTTCTTGATGATAACAATAAGCTTACAACAATGTCCAGACTTATATATGCCGGTTATGGTTATTCTATTGATGGATATATGTGGAGTTCTGCATTAGAACTAAGAAACTTTGTTTTTAATCATCATGATATTTATGCTGATTATGTTTATCTAAATCCTACTATTCGACCAATATATAAACAACGAGGACTTGATTCTGATTTCTTTGATATACGTCCATTGTTTATGTTTCGTTCTTTACTTACTAATAATAAGATTGAGACATTACTAAAGACCGGTCAAACAAGTTTAATTGAGTTTCAGTGTTACAAGAATGATATTGATTTTAAATTATTATGGCCAACTATCCGTATTTGTATGCGTAATAACTACATTATCAAAGATGCAAATATGTGGATGGATTATATCAATTTCTTGATGAAGTTCAAGAAAGACATTCTCAATCCAAAGTATGTTTGCCCTGTTGATTTAAAGTTAGAACATGATATTTACATGAATAGAAACTTCATGATTGTAAATGGACCTGGATTAAAGATATTGGCAAAGAAATCAGTTGTTTATTCCGACTTACTTATCACTGATGGTAAAATAGAAGTTGTTCCTTTAAAGACATTAGAGGAATACAAAGAGGAAGGAATTGGATTGAAGCATTGTGTGTTCAAGAGCAGTTATTATGATAGACCCAAATCACTTATTCTAAGCGCGCGTATTGACTCCAAACGTATTGAGACAGTAGAAGTATCACTTGAAACATTTAAAGTCGTACAGTGCCATGGTTGGAACAATCAAAACAGTAAGTATCATGACAAGATTGTTCAATTGGTAAATGAGAATGGAAATGTCATTCGAAAACTAACAAAAAAGGCTATATGAAAAACGTAACTAATCTAGCAAAGCAATATGCTCTTTCATTATTTAGTAATCCAGTTCAAGTTACTATTCGTAAAATAATTGAAGATGCATACATCAAAGGATTTCAAAAATGCGATGAATTTATTGATATGACATTATTAAAGCATCCAATGAATACTGATATCATAGTAAGAACCCATAAAGGGAGTACTTACTTTGGTAAGTTTAAAGTAGTAGGACATGATGTTGTATTCCGGCCAGACCTCACAGATGGTGAGGAAGATTTGAAATATGAAATAATTAAAGAATGGAAAAACGTGATTAATAAATAAGTAATATGATAATAGACGAATCAAATAATTGGATAATAATGACAACTGAGAATGTTGTCCTGCATCAAGACACTCAAGAAAGAATACAAATGACTTGGGACTGTAATACTCGTACATTAGAGGATTTACAAAGTGAGTATCGACATACACATACTATGGAAGATATGGCAAGGGTTTATCAAGAAGAACAGATTGATTACAAAGGAGAATTATTATTAATGGAAATACATAACAGCTTAGTCAATGATTAAAGTAAGAGATATTACCGAAGCAAAAGCAATTGATTTGTTTACTTCTCAGTTTGGAACTGATATAGAAATCCGTTATGAAAAATTTGTAGAAGAAACTACAGAACTTCATGAAGCTATGTCTACATATATTGGTAATAAGTCACCAGAAGCATTAGAACACCTACGTGACGAGTTTTCTGATGTTCAAGGTACGTTTACTCATTTAGCTAGTTTATTTAGCTTATATCAACAAGAAATGCTTCATAACTGTATAGACAAAGTAACAGGTCGAATGATTGATCCAAACTATAAACGATTTACAAGTGGAAGAGAAATGTTTGAAGTTGGAAAAGTAGTTCCAGGATTTGTAGAACATAGTTCTGTTCTAAATGTAAAGCAAGATATAAAGAAATAAATAAAAAGAAATAGTATGGGAAAAATTAAATGTATAACCTTTGATAAAGATGCACAAGACTCACTTCCACAACATATCAAAGATAAAATGAAAGCTGATAGAGATGCGGCAAGAAATAATAAAGAATAATATGGAACATAAAACAAATGGTAGAGCTGTATTTTATACAGTTCTATGGGAAGATTTTAGAAAAGCAGCTTTAGAACTTGGATGGGCTTTAGCTTTACATGGTTCAATGGCTTCTGATATGGATATTATGGCAATGCCTTGGACGGAAGAAGCTAAACCAACAGAAGAACTTATAAAAGCTATTTCAGATAGAATAGGACAAACAGTTTGGAGTAATACACATTATAAACCACACTTTGATAAACCACATGGAAGAATAGTTTATACATTATGTATATCTACTGATTGGTATATTGATTTAAGTATAATTTGTCCTACTTCACTCGTTTCTATTTATAACGAAAACAATAAATAGTATGAATAAAGTAAAAATACATCAATTTGATCCAGTAATCTATCCGTATAAAATATGGGTAGTCGTAAATAATATACCGGATATTATTTCTGAACAATTTTATCAATTCGATAGCAAAGAAATTGAATCTTTTGATAACTGTTCAAACTTAGATGCTTTTACAATGCCGGTAAGAAATAAAGTAAATTCAAAGTATGGTTGTATATTGTTCTTTTCATCAAAAGAAAGTATGACATACAACATTGTTGCTCATGAAGCATGTCATGCAGCTAAGAACTTATTTGAATACATTGATGCTGATATGAAACATCATGAACCATTTGAATATGTTGTTGGATGGATTGCCGAATGTTGTGAAACAGTAAAAAACATTTGATATGGGATTAAAGAAAAAAAAAGAAGTATCTATTCTTTCAGCAAATTCTATTATACAAGGATTTATTGACAGAGTAATGATAAACAAACCTCAGAACAAAATAATACCGAATGTATTTTTAGGCCATTGGGAATGTGATTTGCTTGAAATAACAAAATCTGATTATTTGTATGAATATGAAGTAAAGATATCTCGTTCTGATTTTAAAGCAGATGCTGAAAAAGAGAAACGTTATTTCAAAAAAGAAAATATTAAAAAGCATGATCATATAGTTCAAGGTAAAAGGACTAACTACTTTTATTATATTGTTCCTGTAAATATGATTACAGTTAGTGAGGTTCCTGAATTTGCTGGTCTTATTTATTGCGAAAACTACAATGGATATTTTTCTTTCAATGTAGTAAAGTCAGCACCTAAAATACATTCAATAAAAGCAACAGCTGAACAAAAATATAAAATCTTAGAAAGCTGTTATTATCGTTTTCATTCTCTTCGAAAGAAGAATGATAAAATATAAATTTGTAGATTGTAATCCTATCTTTTTATTTACATTTGTACGTGTTATATAAAAAGTGAGATTTTTGCAATTTTAGTTAGTTTTTTATACGTTAAAGAGACAGAATGCTGTGAAGTATGTAAAGCTCAAAAAGAAAGCCATCTTTCCTATTCGTAGGTTAGATGGCTTATTTTTTACTTCTTACTTTCAAGATCGTCAACTTTTTTCTGTAATCGCTTTGCTCGTTTATCAGCAACTTCCTGATAGTGTTCTTTCAGTTCCTGAGCATTCATATCGTTTATTTTCTTACGTGCTGTCCAGTCTTGAAGCATATTGTCATTATCTCCTAACAATTCCATAAACCATATAGCATCATATACCGGTCCAGTATAAGCAAATAAACGTGTCCACTTCTTCTGTCCTGTCATAAGCCCCATAATATTGTCTATAAGACCTGACATTGGAACGATATTGCTCTTTATGGAGTCATAGTTCGAATAAGCCATAAGCTCGCTGTAAAGCCATGAAAGCTTATCCTTATCTCTATCACTCATTCCATTTGCTGCAAGCATGTTTATACCTACAAGAATAGAAGTAAAGAAAGTAGCACTAATCATTGACCGGGCAAGATTATATTTTGTCATGGGGTCCATCTCTTCCAAATCAGAAAACTTCATATCTTTAGTACGAACAACTTTTACCACATCAGAAAGATAGTTCCACATAGAAGCAAGTGTTCCCTCTATCATAATCTGTTTTTTGATAGTTTCCCATTCATTGTTTTCATTCAGTTCTGCAGTAACATCAGCACCATACGATGTCATTCTTCTACTACCAACTAAATTGAATATCTTTCCTGGCAAGAAAGTACGGAACTGAGTAAAGATACGACCCGAGAATGTATTCCCTAAAAGCATCTTCTGATATTCATCCATAGCACCAATAATGTACTTATCAGCATACCATTTGAAACGAGTGTTTACTTCTTCAAAATCATAACCCACTTCCATATTGTCAGTATCTTTTATAATACCTTGGTCAATCATCTGTTTTGTCTTTCTGTCCCAGATAGCTTGTTCTTTACCACTGATTATCTTACCCTCTTTATCGAAGTAACGAGTATCTTTCAACTTATCATATTTCAATGTATCAGTTTCCTTATCATAGGTATGAGCTTCATAAGAACCATCATGTATCATAAATCCAACCATGGTAGTTAGTCGAGCCGCGATATCTGAGTAATAGTTACCAATATGTGCCAGCTGTGATTGAAAAACGTTCTTATCAATGTTTGTTGTAAAGAACGATTCAATAGCTTCCATCTCACTACCATTCACTAAACCAAACTTCTTACCTAGCGCCATAACTTTTTTATGGTTCATAGCAAGTTCAAGATTTGCTTTAGTCATATCTTCCGGAGTAGGAAAGTTCAATCGTTTATTTTCATCAGTAAACATATTGGCCGCTTTAGTAGACAATGCTTCTATGATTTGTGACTGAGTATTGAAATAAGCAGAACGTACCCATACAAGTGGACGATAACCAAGAGCCATGAAAGAATAGGCATTAGTGATATTCTTTACAAAAGCTGCAGTCTTATCAGTAGGATCATCTTGTGATTTTCCTTTGATAATTCTATCAGAATATTCTTTTAAAAATTCATTGGTATATTTTGTTTGGATATTATACTCTTCTTTCAATATTTGATTCCATTGAATAGCTTTATTCATAGCCGGGATCATCCTATTCTCAATCTCAATAGTACGAATGCTATCATCCACAAACATGCTAAATACATATTCTAAGTTCATAGTCTTTTTACCATAGAATTTTAAATCACCTTTGTATCTGTTAGGTGTAGTACTATCTGTTGGCATAAGTCCCATTCGTATCATCTGTTGCTGTATAGACTGCTGAGATCGAAACCGTGAGTTCATATGTTGATAATCATCTGAAATCAAATCATTGTCAATAGTCACATCTTCTATTCCGGCCATAAACTCAGAAATAGCTATTTGATCCCATCCTTTACGAACCATCTCTTTATACTTCTTATCACGGAATAACTCTTGTTTAGTCTTTTCCAAAACAGGAATATGACCAGGAACCATTTTACTCAATAACTCATTACGCAACTCTTCTTCTTTCTTTGGTGTTGACCGGCGCGAGTTATCATGCATTGCATTGGCAAGATAGCGTTCTTTTACTGTTTCAAGTATAAGGTCGGCCAGAGCAATATCCTCAGTAGTAAGTCCTGCTTTTTTAGCTTCATCGACATTGTAAGACCCATACAATTGATTGTTTAGAATAATAGGAACAATATCACCTTTCTTATTCTTATCACTATCCTCAGTAAGCAATAACTCTCCTTTTTTAAATAAGTGACCAAATACTTTCTCGGGTTGATTGCCAAGAATGTTTAATGACATACCACGTGATTCAAGTGATTTAGTCAGTGCATCATTAAACTTCGCTTTGTAGTCATTCAGCTGATTGACAATAATAGATTTTGTTGCTTCGGCTTCTACTGAATAGTATTGAAGGATATCAGATTTGATATTGTGGATATTGGTAAACTTCAACCAAGTCTTATTGATATCTTTTACTTGTCCGTTATTGATACCTACACCTTGTTTGAACCATACAAGATACTGAGTAATCAATTTGTGTTCTGGATTGTTTATCCAATTCTTATCTTTTATTTCTATTGCCCGGGCGCGGTCACTGAGTAATTTGAAATGTTCATAACTGTTGAAGTTTTCAGTCATAGCATCACGTTGTACTTCATCCATATTCAATGATTGATAGTAAGCAGCATAATACGTTTCTAGCTTATCTCTCCAACTCTGGTATATACTATCTTCATTCCATGCCTTATCATCGCTTAGAAGTTCTTGAAACCATTTATACGATAATGATTTTTCATCCATGACAGCTTGTATTGATGGAAGAGTAAACAAATCTCTACCATTGGCCATAGCTTGATGAAGAGTAGAAAGCATTCGCGGTTGAATAGAAGTACCATTGAAACCAATAACACCATAGCGACGTAAGGTAAGTTTCTTGTTATTCTCCTGAGCAAGTTTATTCATGCCGGCAATAGTTACCCCAAGTAATACTTGTCGTATATCTCCCTGGCTATTGCTCATATTGAACTTACGACCTTTTTCTGATTTTTCATGGCCAAGATTAGCAGCAAGTGATTTCTTATGTGAGTCCATAAGATTGTCTTGAAAACCAAGAACGGATCCAGTCAAATCAATAAGTGATACATCAACTTTACTGTCTGACATGGTATGTACTATTACGATAGGATTAAAACCAACAATAGCATCATTGTATAATGGTGCCAGCGCTTGTACGTTTGTCATATCCCGATAGTTCATAACAGTAGTCATAGGTTCGTTTATACCAAGCAATTTGATAGACCGAACAATGTTTTCAACTACAGTATCAGAGAAACCATATTCAGAAAAAGTATCTTGAATAAGTGTTTCAAGAGGAACAGAAGTATCTGATATATGCTTATTAAGTATTTCGACAATATTGTTATTGAATGAGTTCATCATTTGCTGACGACGTACTAGCATTTCATTCTTTATACTAGCCATAACTTCATTGTCCGGCATACTATTAGGAAAGCTATACATCTTACCATAGTCAACATAGATACGATCTTTATCTCTTTGCCAAAGATTCGCGAATATGTTTTCTACCATTTTTTCTTTTGCTTCCGGATTTTCAAAGTTGAGTTGTCCGTACTCTTCATTATTGATAAGAAATGGTACTACCTCAGCGACATTCTCAATAGGTTTGAATCCCATATCAGCTTCATAAAAACCATCACTGTAATAGTTCTTCAATAACTGTTCTACCTCTACCGGACCAAAGTCAATAATCTTTCTACCATTAAGAATATCTTCTGTCAATGCATTAAAAATATCATTCAATGTACCTTTTTCAAAGTTTACATTGTCGAGTGCTGAGTTAGCAGTTATCTTACTAGATACTAGATTACCTATTGAAGAGAAAAGACTGCTAACAATATCATATACTTTTCTGAATATATCTTTTGATCGAGTAGAAGATACATAACGATTGTTACGAGCAAGGAACTTGTTTACTTCTTTCTGTGAAGTCATACCACTTACTGCAGCAGCATATTCATATAGTTGGTGAACTTCGTCAAGCTTCCAATACTTTTTACGTATCGAATCCATGATTTCTTTATTGTCAGCAATTGAATCACGTACTTTACTCATGAACTGATTATACTTAAATCCATCAGTCATTTCAAGAGCATGAATCCATACGTGTGTAAGCTCATGAATAGGAGTATCAACATTCATTGATTGAGTATTCAAGTGTATTCCGGTAGCATCTACCCACGCGCGATCAGTAGCATGTTCAGTATTACGTGTTGTTTCAAAACTTTCAACTTGTATTTTAAATCCCGGGACCGCTTTCTCTAATGCATGAATGAATGAATTAGTCTTTTCTGCTGTTGCAATAAACTCTTTACGCAGCTTATAGTCTTTAATACCTTCCGTTTCTGCCACTTTCTCCCCTATCTGAATAGATTTACCCGACTTAGTTATAATGTTGTCATTTTCGTCAAGTGAGAGCTTTGTATGTTCGGTTGAAGTAACACCACTTAGAACAGCAAACTTTTCAGTAAACATATTTGCGCGATACTTTACTGCTTTATCTATACCATAGCGTTCCACTAACTGCTGGTATATTAAAGATGGATTCCCATCAGCCGTTAAGCTGACAGGATTACCATTGTTCTTTGCATAGATAGTATGTGCTTTACCATCTCCGACGACTGCTGATAAGGCTTTGTATTCCTTATCATTTTTGTTAGGACATTTACTCATAGAATTGATTATTTACATTTATTTTTTTCATCATTATTATCTGACTCATTATCTTGTGCCGAAATACCAATAGCGGGTTCACCATTTGCAACTTCTTTCTTACTATCTTTCTTTGCTATCTCAGTATCGAATAGTTCAAGTGATCCTTCCAATGTATTCAACATTTCAGAACGTTTACTTTCTGTTCCTTTCATTTCAGAACGTACTGCCGGATTAATCATTTCAACAATAGCACTACGAGAAACTTTTCCATAAGTAGTAATCCCTACTGACATATCTTCGACTTCTTTATTGAAAGTAGTTTTCTGATTAGCTAAGAAATCAGTTGATGAAATCTTATTAGTAAGTTGTTCTACCATGTTCTTTCCCTGACTACTGATATAAGCCAATGCACGTGCTTGTACCAATGCTTTTACTATCAATGATTGTTTGAAATTGAGTTGTGCCATAGCAATCTTTATTTGCTTAATCTCATTGGCATTCTTCTCAGTTTCCACAACTTGAACATCATCAACTAAATTACGAATGTATTTATTGATTTTGTTTCTTCTGTGTTCCTTACTTTGATAGTTCTTTAAGTCCCAAGGAAAGTTCTTTGTCTTTTCTCCGATAGTACTTAATACTTTGTATTTATAAGCATCAAGAACTTCATTGATAGAATTGAACTTATTCTTGTTATCAAAGATTGATATACGTGTTTCAACACCATCATTGGTAAGAGTATTTATGTTTAATTGACTTAAGAACATATTTCCTTTTACTTTGTATTCCATTGGTTTTGTAACATCATTCTCAGTAAGAGAAATAGCGTTTGGATCAAAGATAGAATGTTGTAAAGTTCCTTCTTTTAGTTGAATCCTATTGTTTCTTCTTTGAGTATCTATTTCCTTTTGTTCCATACGATAAGTTATATCTGAATCGTTAGCAAGACGATATTCAAAATTAGTTCCTTTTACTTTAATAACACGTACTAATTTTCCACTTCTTGTATATAGAAATTGTCCTTCCGATACCCATGCACGAGAACCTTGATGCAATATCAAATCATTGTTATCCCGATTAGCAAGACTAAGATTGTATTCTTCTTCCGGTGTAGTCTGAAATGAACGTAATTCAGAAGTCATATTCTCGCCGGCCATAGTAGACATACCTAAAGAAGTAATGTTTCTAAATACTTCATAAGCATTGTTCTCATTCAGCTTCAAATTTATTCTATGCCCGGTGTTTACTTTCTCACCATCTATAGTTTTTGTTTCAAACTGATAAGCATACTTAGGACTATTTTCATTAACTACTGATTTTGGACTTAGATACTGTGCAAACTCAGGTTGTAATCCAAGATAGTCATAGATACGTTCACGAATGTCTGAATTGAATGTAACGGACTTTCTGTACTTGTTTGGTACAAGACTATCAAGACCTAGAGAAGAGCGCAATTCAGCGTATGTATCGTTATACACTTTGCTTATTGGTCCTTTGTAGAAATCAACACCTATTACTTGAAGTAAACTACCTTGACGATATGACATTCTATTGGCAATAATCTCATAGTTGATAAGCATTTCTTTGTATTCTTTTGGAAGAGAATTAAAGTAGTCTTTCAACTGAGCGACGCGCTGTTCTGTCATTTCTTTAGTATTGACATCAAGTAATAACTTCACATCAAACTTACCACCAATAGTAAATAACTTGATAAGAGGATTCGATGCAAATCTTATCCACTCTTCTGCCGGCAACTCACTTTGTACTGTCTTATTCAAATAATCAATGTTATCAGAATGCTCAACAATATCCATCATGAATTGTGGGAAGTTCTTTACAAATGATTGTCTATCAAAAAGACTTGATAAATCTAAGTTTTGTGATGGGTTTTCATAAGTATTACCAACGGCTTGATAGATATACTGACCTTTCATAATAGCACTTTCTCCAATAGTAGCATAGTACTTGTCAAGCATGATATCGTTTATCGCGGTACTTACTGCAGCGACTTCACCACCGAAGTTCAATGTTGTTCTATTCTGTTTTTTCAAGAATGATTTTACAATATCTTTTTCAATAGCATCATTATCGGCCATAAATGACTGCTTAGTGATAAGTTCCTGACGATACAGTTCTTGCAAGATATAATCAATCTGAGGTAAGTTCTTGATAAGTTTACCCATATTGATTTCATTCGCTACCAATTGCTCTTGAGAGAACATAAAAGCTTTTTTCTTTTCGTCTTGCTCTTTATTGTAAGCATCATTATTCATAGTATAGTAAGCCATGTGCTTAGCGACATTCATATCACTTGCTGGATTAGAATTGTATTCTTGCAATGACATACCAATTGTTTGTTGTACGGTATTAATCATTGTTCTGAAATCCTTATCCAATGAAGGAATACCATTACGCATTCCCATGATAGTAGAAAGACGATACAAAGCATCTGCAGTAACGCTGAGCTTAGGAACCATTTTCATATATCGTAAACCTTGTATGTCAGTCCGGGCAATGTTTATGTTTGCACGAGAACGTACCATTAGTTTAAGTTCAGAAGCAGCTTCCGGAGAAAGATTATCCAACTCTTTAATATCAAAAGTTGAAGCATCAGTTTTGTCAAAAACAACTTTATTGTTCTTGTAACTAAATAGATTTTCATCATCAAACCCATTGTCTTTTTTCCACTGCTCAAGTGATTGTTCTTTTTCCGATCCAGTAAAGTCATAAGGACTGTTTTTAAAGGCTTCTTTGTTGTTTTTGTAATAAGAACTTAGTTCTTTCATTAGAATATCATCAACTGACTGTTGCAATAACGCGTCGGTTGTTTCCAGTTCCATTGAATACTTTTCAGTATCGTGAACATTGCTTTTCCATGATAGACCTTTTGATTCTAACCACTCAGATACATTACTATTATTGAAATGCTCAATACGAGAAGCTATCTTTTCTACTTCTGTTGAGGCCATCTTCCAAAGGTTGAAGTCAGCACTCTTAGTCATGATAGAAGTCTTTCCAGAATAAGCATGGAAGAGATTACGTATGTTTTTATTATTGAAGAAATCATACACTTCACTATTGTTCATACCATTCAATTTTAGCACTGCAAGAATGTTGATACCAACCGGACTAATTGCGTAGTTCGCGAATGTATTGTTCTTAGCATTATCTAATGCACCTTGACCCCATGTTCCTAACTCAATAACAAATCCATTCAGACCGGTCTTGATTCTACCTTTAGGTGCATTCTCATTGATAAAATTTTGTATTCCAGAATGGGTACCAGTTTCTACAAACTTATTTACTGAGCTTGAAATAATGATAGACGATACTGTCAATGAATTGGCAAGAATACCAATAGCATCAGCACCGGCTTTATTTCTTGAATATGATTCATAGATAGAACGAATAGAGTTATTCTGTAGGTTGTCTACCAATTTCTCTTTTTGTTTCATCACTTCATTAATCTTATCCAATGAAGAGGTAAGGAATAATGACTCTTGATTGCCACTATGAAGCGTAATAGCGTTACGTAATGCATTCATTTTGTTTCTATGACCATCTGCACCTTTTTGAACAATGTGTCCTTTAGAATCAAGAGAATTAGAATACATTGTCAATGCATCAATATCATAATCGGAGTCATTACGCAAAGTCATACCCGTTGGGATATAAACCACGTTACCACCATTATGGAACATTGCTGTTTTGAATACACCACCCGATCCTAAAAACGTAGCCGGAACACGTGATAAGAATGAAGTATTTGATTCTTCAAAATCTTTCAACAACTGTTGTGCTTCGGTAAGAACTTGTTCAAGTATTTCGCCACTACCCATTAGTGCAGCAATTACTTTGTCCGGATTAGCCAGGTCAGTAGATTGCAGTTCCATTGAATTGATAGCTTCTAAGATTGATTCATTAGTAGCATTTACTTCTGATTGTAATTCATCAGTAGTCATTTCTCTGTTACTATCAATCAAGTTAGCAATACGTTTACTGATAAAACGCTTTCCATCATTATCAACAGAAGGATTTAGAAGTTCATCAACATACGTTTCTATCTTCAAGTTTTTGATAGCTTTACGTATCATTGGTGAGTCTACAAATGCACTCCATTGGTTTAATGACATATCAGCATCATCAGATAGACCGGCCATTAATTTATTATACAAATTAGAACTGTCTAATGCAATTCTTTCAGTACCCAAATTGATATGTTGAATATCAATAAGTGATTCAGAACTTCTATGACCATACACCTTAGCATATATGTTTGGCATGGAGATATGACCAACAGTAGTTTTACCATCAACGATATTCATATCTTGTAATCGTTGCATAGTAAATCCTGCAGCAGCGAGTTCTTGATTCATAGCATCACTATGATATTCATCAAATGAATAGTCACGATAATTGGTACCAGGTCTTAATTCATTGATAGCATCATTACGAGAATATATCTTACCATCGCGTACAAATTCCTCTAAGTACTCACCAACAGTCTGTGTAAGACGAATACCTTTTGTTCTTGCCTGAATAGATTGATTGGCCATGTTACGGTATGACTGCAATACTTTAGAACGCATCATAGGCAACTGCATAGAAACATCCATATCACTGAATAATTCAATGAATGCCATATCTTGTCCGGAAGTACGTAAGCTGTTTACTACTCGGTCGCGCATAAAGTCCATCAATTGTTTTATCGCTGGATCGATTTCTGATTTTTGTTGTTCGGTAAGTGTAGCAACATCATATTTGAACCAATCAATATTTTTGAACTGTTTTGCAGCTTCTACATTACCATACTTAGATATTGATTCTTCAAGTTCTTTACGCAATGCTGTTTGAAGTCCTTGTTTGTTCTCCATATAAGCACTGTAAAGACTTGATATCTCAGAATTATTACTAACACCTAAACCGGTAGCATCTTGTTGTGATGGCGCCGCCTGTAGTTTTGCATTGATATCAGTATCTTGTGATGGATTCATGACTATTTTAGTTTTGGTATTATCCACTACATCCATGTTTAATGGTTGACTGTAATCAAAGTCATTTAAGGCATCGTAAGTATTCACTGAGGTAATTGAACCTTTCTGTGTAGATATTGGCGCCATGAAAGCCACAATGCTATTGTACATGTGTCCGGCACGTTCTATACCATCAGGATTGATAGTAATTCTATCTTGATAGTATTGTTGGTTATCTATCCAACCCATCATATCTACAATAATTTCATCAAAGTCTTTTCTATTATTGACATCATCATACAATTCTTTGAACTTATCAGTAAAGGATAGTTTGTTCTCAACAAATGATTCTTCTCCAACCCGAGCAACTAACTGACGATCTGTTTCAGTAAGCATACGCATAAACATGTTCCGATAGTAGGTATGTTGCATATCAAAACCAGTGATAACCTTATCTCCACGCTTAATCTGTGAATAAGTACCATCAGCTCTACGGAAATTGGTAAGACCTTTATACATGGAAGCATTACCAATGACAGTCTTAGTACCACCAATAGAGTTTAATGTCTGCAAGTAATGGAATGGATTAATAGTTATCTGACCATTCTCAGGTTCTATTTCATTTCCATCAGTACTAAAGACTTTTTCACCATTAATCATCTGCCATGTATTACCACCATTGATCATATTGTCACGATAGAATACAATAGGACTTTCTGCAGTCAATGTTGGAGTATGTAGTTGGTACTTGACATTATTCTGTATAACTTCTTTCGTTCCTTGGGTAAGTACGCTTTGTGCCGGTGTATGAATAGGGCCGTTACGTTTTACCTTATCAAGATAGTTCTTGAAAGAGAATGGGTTCAATGAAAAATCATCAATATGATTATTGGCAAATAGAGTAGCCATATAGAAACCGAACATAGGCTGATTGAAACGTATCTCTGACTTTTCAAGTTGTTGATAATACGGATTCTTATCAGTAGTGTTTGTTGGGTTCTTATCACCAATGGTATTCTTGGTAAGATTATTCATTGATTGAACCGGCTTGAAACCATAGTTAGCAATCATATCAGTAAACTTAGCAAAGTCGTTCTCGAATAAACGCATGATAGCTCTTTCCAATTTAGGTAAGCTTTCCACTTTCCCGCTTTTGACATCGTTGGTAAGATTTCTGATTTTTTCAATTGCATTGGTTTTATTAATCATAGCAAAATGATCAATCTTTCCGGTTACTGCATTACCTGGCACAATGACTTCAACACCATCAACTTTTTCATAAGAAAGTTCATAGTTTCCTTTACCACTTAAATCTTTGGTAAGAGAAGTCGCATCAAACATATTACGCAATTGGTCAAACGTGCCATTTGCTTGTGCTTCTTTGGAAACATCAATCATCTGTTTACGTAATCCTTTGGTAAAATGAGCTTCATTATTCTCTGCCGGTGCATTCAAGAACTTCGTTTTGGTAGATAATGATTTGTTTATCTCCATAAGTGCGTTGTTCAAGTTCAAACGCGATGTATTGATACGTTTTTTAATCTTATCATATTCACGTAATACTTCTGTTCCGGCAACAGAATAATCAATATTGAAACCATTATCAGTACTGATAAGTGTTGACTCTACTTTAGCAAAGATTATCTTACCGGTATCTGATACTGTTGTAGTAGGAACATAGATAACCGGCCTAGCTTTTGATTTTACCATTTCTTGCATAAACATGTTGATACTTGTGTCAATGAAGTCAGATGTATCAATTTTTGTTTTTCCAATAGAAGTAAATCCAAGTGAACGGTTCTCTCCGATACTTTCAATGAAGCCAGTAACCTTAGTTGTATCTGTAGGGTCTTGTTTAAAGGCATCAAACTCTTCATTGAGTGTAGTCTTTAAAGCAACTGAATAAGTGGCTGTACCCTTAGCTGTGTAACGATGGGTGTCATTTGTTTGACCACCGAGCTTCTGCTGCATAGATGCAATCATATTTGACGATACGAACATATCTTCCGGAGTAACATATCTTATAGAAGATACATCATTTGCTATTTCTTCATTCTCTACAATGTCAGGTTGTACTTCAAAAGTAATAAGGTTCTTTGGTGTAGTTCTATTTAGGAACCCAAGAACTATATCACTTCCGACAATACTTTGAATGCGTGTCAATGGTGACAAGCTTTCTTTTGTATTGTAACGAATATGATTTAATAGGTTACGTTGGATGATAACTTTCTTAGCCGGTTGATTAATATCTTCATTGGCTTTGAATGTTTCTTCTACATAATTCTTAGAATACTGATTGTACAAAGTAATCACAGCACCCATGTAATCAGCCATAAAATCAGATGGTGTAGCATAGTTAGCTTGTATTTCGGAATTGAAATTGCTTACATAGCCAATCTTATTAATGGTTTTCATATTATCGGTTACTTCTGACCAACTATTAGCTACCATCATGCTTTTAAACATAGCCGGGCTAATGCCTTTTAATGCAAACTGTCCTTTTATACGATTGAAGATATCTACAATATGCGCGTATTCTCCTTTGGTATTAAGCATATCAGTAGAGAAAGGTGACATAGTAGTATTACCAAACTTTTTAGATGTAGCAATAACACCCTCTTTATTGGCAAATTTGAATCTACCATTTTCGTATTTCAAGAAATTAGTTTTATTGGTAGCATTGTTGTAACGACTAACCTTGATATCAGTATAATCAATAGACATATTTTCTTTGAAGAATGATATTGAATTTGTATTCAACTCACCATTCAAAATCTTATATCCTTGAATACGTTTAATCTCTTCGGCAGTACCTCTCCAAAAGTCTTTATAGTAATGAGTAGACTTCATTGTATCGTCATAATAAGTAAACTTAACCTGGTCCTTTACATTGAAAGAAGTATATACGCTTACCAATGAATTTAAAAGGTCTTTAGCTTGTTCTATCTTACGTTTCTGATCTTCTTGTCGAATATCCCATGACCATGTAGCACCAGAGTTCTGTGCACCTACTTCTTGTTTCCATTCTTGTTCATTTTGATAAGCACGTTCAAGAAGTCCTTTATAACGACCATCATAGTTTTCTTCTGAAATATAGTGATTAGAATAGTCAAGTGAGAAATCGGAACCTTTACCTTTAGCTTCAAACATGTAGTTGTACATGCTATGAATTGCTTCTGCTGCCGGATTTAAATATCTGTTTGATTCATCAATCTCAGAATTTTCAATAAATCCTTCCATGATAGATTTTAAAGCTGCTACCTTGTCAGTAACACCTTCCATTTGACTTACTCGCATACCGAGGTCTATCATCAATGAATGAACTTGTTTTTGATCCAGGAACTTTACTTTTACCCGAGCATCTAAAACAGCACTACCATTTGTATTAATAAGTGGTATAGAACTAAGATATAGTTTTTGAATATCGGAAACATTCTGTTCAGAAGAATAACCATCCCAATCAAAGCGTTCACCAGCGCCTACTTCTTTTTCAAATGAGTCATTCATCATATCGTACGATGGGAGCATAGTCTGCACAATCATTCGAACATTTTTGTCAGAATAGATTTTGTATGCATCAATACTGTTCCGGCCATTGATATCAGAAAGTTTAATATTCAATGGTTGTCCGCTTTCAACAATATCTTTTACTGACATTTGGTTTTCTTCAAGTTCTCCTTGTTCGTTCTGAGTTATGACAGTAGCCATCGTTTCACCGTATAGTTCTTGATACTCTTTTGCTTCTTCAACAATAGAGTTTATACTTTCAGACAATGAATTAATATTGCTGTTTTTTGTATTTGAGAAAACAGAATTTTGAATGATAGACATTTTTAGTCCGGACTTAGCAAGTACTAATGATTCAGTATTGTAAAGTTCTTTCTTTAATGCTTCTTCCATCTGACTGGCAATAAGTAATCGCTTATTTGAACTTTCATTTGTAGACATTACTGTTTCCTCAGAAGTAGTACTATCTTCATACGATTCAAAAGCAATATCAGACTTGTCAGTATTCATTTCTGATACACGATTGGCAAATTCACCATTATTGATTTGATTGTATAGGTTCTTCAACTGTTTGTTTGAACCATATACACCACGAAGTCCCATAACAATATCTTTCAAGAAACTCTTGAATTGATTGTATAAACGCAAAGCAATATTTACATTCTTGTCTTTGGTAGTCACGCGCTTTTGTTTTGCATAATCTCTAGCAATCCATTCTTCAAGTTCTTTATCACCATTGATAGGTGTTCCTTGTTCATACTTGTTGATTACTTGGGCCGCTTGTAATAGCATTGCTTTAGCATCAGCATTTATGAAGTTACGATAGACAACATGTAGTATTTCATGATCAGCTGTAGAACGTGGCATCATACCATTCTCTGCAGCTAATGTCATGATAGTATTGTTTTGTACCATACCGCTTGCAGAAATACCATTCAAACGTATCTTTCCCTCTTGTGTAAGGAATAGTTCAGATTCAGTATAAGACTGTCCTAAACCTAAAGCAACACGCTCAATAGATTGTTGTACCGGTTCCATATCAGGAGAAGAGAATTGCGTTTCTTCAAGTCCGATATTTGGAAGCTTTTTCTTTCCAGGTTTATTAGCCGGTGGTGTTGGTGGAGTTATTGGTGCTACCTTATCAAGACCTACATAGAATGATTTATTGTTTATGCCCGAAGCTTGTACATTAAGCATATCAATAGTTTCTTTACCATTGACATGAGTAGTATAAGTTTCATTGTTTAATGTCAAAAAATCATATAGTCCGGACATAGCAAGATTATCCTTTTTCGAAAGGAAATCACTTAATGCTTTATACTGTGAATCAAAACCACTATTACGATCTTTATCAGTCTTGAATGAATCAAGATTAATATCTAAGAACGTTTTACTTTTTTGCTGGATTTTAATAAATGAAAAGATTGCTTTATCAGTTGCCTGAGTAGAGTTCTTTAGATTAGAAAGGTTTGCACGAAGTAATTTATAAATAGTAGTTTTTGAGAATGCTGTTTGTTTAGCTTTCCATTTTTCTTCATCAGAAAGAATTGTTTCAGATAATATTTCTTGAGAGATAAAATCCTCTTCTGCTTTGATACGTTCAATAACAGAATCCATAGAAGCATTTGCGCGCTGTTTAATGGTTTCATTCTTGCTAGTAATAGACTGACTGAACTTAGGCATTTGTACTACTAAGCGAATACTTTCATTGCTATTTAATTGAACATTTAATCGTAGTCGCCCATCAATGTACAATGGAGTAATATCAGTTTGTGCGCCAGGGAAGTCTTTCAACAAATCAGTTACTGTTGTCAAATCACTTTCATTGTTTGAATATTCTATTTTACGAATACCCATATCATGAAAATCAACATTTACCTTATTAGTAATACTTGCATGAGTATCATAGATAGACATGTTCATATCACGTTGTTTAATCAATTCTGATTGAACCGGTGCAAAAATAGGATTATTGATAACAGCATTCCATGAATCTACTAACCGTTGTTTTTCATTTTTTTGTTTTTCAAGTTCTGTTTCCTTTACATCAAATGAAGTATAAGAAATCTTGCCACTACCATCAATACTGATAACTGATGGTAATGTCATAGAACCAATAGCACTAGAGAACTTTCCATTGTTTAATCCCGGCATAGTAAATATATCATTGATGATAGAATACACAGGTATATCCATTGCTTTTATAGATGTACCACTAGGATTTGTTGAATGCTTTTTGATAATGGCATTTACATAATCTTCAGCAATGGTTCCCATAAAAATATCTTTGATTGCTTGCAACTGCTCTCCTACAAATCCTTTGTTAGTTGGATCAAATGAAAGAACAATCATATCGTATTTTGCAGTCTTGTTATCCTTATCCCATCCGGTAGTATTTTGTTTCTCCGCTTTTAATTGAAACAAGTGTTTATACTGTGATAGGTTCGATATAAAGGCATCATTTATTGCACGACGTAACTTACCATTCTTTTGACTTAAACTATCACTAGCGCCAACTAAAGTAGCACTGGTCGCCCAAAAGATATGTGACTTACCTTTGTTCTTATCGAATATAGCTGTAGAGTTGTTCAAGAAGCGTTCACGTGATAACTGACTTACTTCATTTGGAACAATTGGTTTTACTTCTTCAATGATTGAAGTAGGTACCGAGAAATCCTCGTTATCTGATAATACTGTTGATACTGTTTGATTATCGTCAGGATATATGCCGGTTATCTCATATTGAGTAGAACCATCAGAGAATACAGATTCTTTGATAGAAAGCAATTGGAACATATCTTTCTCATTATTATCAAAATATGATTCTCCAACCTTTAATGCTATTCCTTTATGTTGATAATCTTCAACAGAATTTTCTTCTACCAAAGTAACTGGTTCATTTGTTTCTGCAGTAGTACGAAGTGTACTTTCAAAACCAGTAATATGTTTGATAAGATTATCTTTAATAGAAATATTTGGATCAATAGTATTATTGAATTTTGTTTGACCATTCCAACTGATAGAAAGAACATTACGATTACCAACTTTCTTTATTTCCCAATTAGCATCTACTATTGCAGTATCTACTAAATCACCATTAGCATCAAAATAATTAATCTTTAATCCTACTTCTTTACCCGAAGTCTGATTTTGATTTCCATTACTAGGATTCGGAGTGGTCACTGTAGGCTTAGAAATGGGTGCTGTTGGCACTTTCTGAGCTTCCATGCTCATACTATTCATATCAGTATTCAGACCTTGTAAACGCAATGTTTCAATAGCTATGAATTTCTCCTTTTGTTGCAGCTGAATAGCATTCATTGCTTCTTCCGGTAAACCAGTAGATGCAGCAAGAGAACGGTCAACATTCAAAGAAGTATCTCCTACCATACCATACCAAGAACTAGAACGACCAATAGCAGTATAAAGTGCTGATGCCATTAAACTTGTAGTAATAGGTTTTGCTATCTGACTACTATCAGACTGTCTGAATACTACATAGATTTCTTTCTGACGTAATCCTTGCAATAGTTTGTTGTCATTGACACCACGACGTAAAGCAAAATAGATTTTATCCTTATTTGCTTCTACTTGTTTTTTAAGCGTATCGTTGTCTTTAGTAAATGCATCAAGTGCATCCTGATCCAAGAATATAGCTGCTCTATCCGGATTGGTAGTAAGACCATCCATAAATGAGTTCCATACATCCATATGACTAGCAAAGAAACGAGCTCCAAGCTTAGTCTTACCACTAATATCTTCTGTTACCTTATCAAACTTTACTATTCTACCAATGGCACCAATCGCCGGGCGACAAGCTTCTGCAAGTTGACGAAGTAATGGTGAAGTAGCACTGAATTGCTCAGTAAGCATATGAGTAGTCATAGTCTGCAACATCATCAAAGGATAATGACCTACAGAACCGGCATCACGCATTTGAAATACATCACCCATGAATATCAATTTGGCTTTTGTATTTACAAAATGTTCTTTGATAGCTTTCATTTCATTTTCAGAAACAAGAGAAGCTTCATCAATAACATAAGTATTCCCTTCTGCAGTACTTAAACTCTTTAATCCTTTGATAAAATCAGTATATGATATCACTGTTGGATTCTCAGCACCAAAAGATTGTTTATGTACTTTAGAAAGCTCTTCCGTAATACTTACTACTGTCAGTTTACCTACTGATGATTTTTTATCAGTACTATATCCATCAAGCCCGCGAAGTATTCTAAATGCTCTTCCTACAGTGAACTGTGTCTTGCCAGTACCATAGTCACCACCAATAGTCAATGCATTGCTTAGATAGTTTTCTATGAAGTGATGGCCACCCTTTTCAGTAGCTACTGAATGCATAGGTAAAAAGTAATTTGCAAATAACGACAAAGGACTTGTAAGCGTTTTATTGCTTAAAAGTCCAACTATTGAATTGATTGCAGCTTCTTGTTCTCCCGTTTCTAATGGTGTATTTGACTCATTAGTAAATATCATTTTTCGTATCTTGAACATATCGTTCATACTGTATTTACTACCTATCCAGATAAGCGTGTTCAAGTGTTCGCGCAGTCGGGTAATATCATTTGCATTAGAACTGGAAAAATTGTATTTACGTTTGGAAACACCACCAACATTCTCCATAGTAAATAATGGATTACGGGCATGTAGTTCACGAGTAGAATTTGTCAATGAACCATTCTCTCCAATATGTGAAGATGAATCATCAGCATGTAAAAGAGTACCTTCTGAATTAAGTACTTTTCCATCTTCTCCAATAGAATCATTGGCAACATAAAACTCACGGAATATCTCAAACAACAAATCTTGATTGTCCTTAGAAAATAATTCAGAATTTTCTTTATTATATTCGACATTCATTTCAGAAAGGATATTGTTTACGATATTCTCTCTTTTAGATAACTGAGTAAGTTGTGCTTCGGTAAGTTGTCCTTTTGCATCAAGAATAGATGGATCAAGTTCTCCAATAGCATTTAATTCTTCAATTAAGTTCTGACTGATTATTTGCGTGCCATCAGAACGACGTAATCCAAGAGTAGTAAATAATTGAACACTCTTGAATGTATTCTCATGAATGATAACACGACTATGCAAACGTAACATTTGATTGGCCAAGTCAGCACCATCAATCTTACTTGCAAGTTCATCAGCCATACGTATAGCATCACGTAATTGAATCTCATAGGTATTGTTACCATTAGCATTTTTACTTGCCAATTCAGAAACAAATTCACGTTCCGGTTGTGACTGATGATCACTTACTTTCTTTTCATTAGCAATACGTTCAGAAGTCTTGAAAGTATAAAGGAAATGTTCATTCTTTTTTACTCTATCAATCTCTTGACGAATGATTTCAGAACCATTAGTACCATAAAATTTACCATCAGGATATTCTTTCTTATAAGTTTCTCCCTGGTCAGTAAGAACTGAATTAATCCATACCTCAGCTTCTTTCATCGTATCTTGTAATTCTGTGAAGTAATTACTCAAAAATGTTTTACCATTTGGAGTATTCTGTTCACGCATTAGTTTAATACGTTTTTGAAATTGTTCCGGAGTTTCATTAGCATGTTCTAATGTCTGTCCATCAATACGCATAAATGGAAGTTTACCTTTCCCATTAAATGAAGAGTATTGATTATTTACGTTTTCAAGTCCCAGCGCGCGTGCAGCAGCATTCAACTGATTATCATGAGAGAATTGTTCATCATCAAAACTTTCAATTGTACGTTCGGCTTTTCCTACTTCTTCTGCAGCAGTTTGACTTTCATCTTGATAATGTTTCAATTCTTGTTGAATAGCATTTAGCTTATCAGTTTCTTGTTGACGTTGTTCATCGCTGGTTTCCGCCGGTAAAGAATTGATAGTTTCTAATTGAGCATCATATTCAGATTGTTTAGTAGTAATGAATGGTTCCAATTCAGCAACACGTTTACCATACATATCAATTTTTTCATTGGCCGGAGTAAGAATCTTACCTTCTGCTTGCTGAGCGATATTAGAAGTAAGTCCTTTTGCAGCATCATACATTGATGAAAACTTATTTTTAAGTTCATCAAGTTTACTATTATCCATTGTAGTACCAAATACATTTCCACTTGTTTGGTCATTGAATACAGATAATTCTTTAGCTAAACGATTAGACAATCCGGCAACATCAGTAATCAATGATTTATGCTCAGCTTCATTATACGGTTTTGAAAGAGTATCACCTATTCGTTGTTGTAAGGCATTTAAATCACTCGATAATGTTGCATGAGTAGTTTGGTTATCTATATCATTAATAATGGCATTAGCATGTGTCTGTTGAGCTTGTGCAGCTTCATCTACACGTTGACGTAAGTTCTCAATGTTTTCATACGTAAAGTTCTTCTTAATTACATTCTCCCATGATGCAGCATATTGACGTTGGAAGTTAGGATCGTTTTTCATCTCCCGAGTAAACTCTTTTGAGTTAGTAAGAGCTTGCATTTCCATTTCAACTTGTTTCATAACGGTAACGTTACGTTTCATCAAGTCATTGGCCGCTTTAGAGTTTTGAGTTCCCTCTTCACGTTTAGTATAATACTCGTATTCAGATAAAGCTTTATTATACTTATCAACTAATGGTTGCTTAGCTTCTTCATTTTCTTTTTGAAGTTGAGCAATCTGTTCATCAGTAGCAGTAGCACCTGCTTCTTTTGGTTGAAATGATTCAATAGCAGCTTTACTATCGCGCATATCCATGAAAGCTTGACCAGATTTGTTTAATGATATCTGACCATCAAATCCAGCCTGAGAAAGAATGTTTCTATCAACATCATTCAACCCCATACTTTCATTCAACTCTTTATACGAGTCCACTAATTGCACAAATTCGACATACCTCATTTCAGCGAAGTTGTCGATTAATTGTCCCTCTTGATATCCCAATTTTTGTAGAGATGGACTCTTAGGTACTGAGAATAAACTTGGATCAAATTGTTCTCCTACAGTAGCATCTTTGATAAGGATATCTTTCACTCCCCACATACCACCATCAGGTTTCTGAATATGATCAGTAGCTATATTGATAAGTTCATCACCTTGGCCTTTCAGAACTTTCCATTTCAGTAATTCTTTTTGTTGAGTTTCTGTTTTACTGTCGGGAATACCTTTAATCTTTTTGATTACGTGAGGAACAGCACCAGTAATAGCAGTCATTAAAGTAGTAGCAAATATGGTTCCTAAAGAAGTATCTGAAAATCCTTCAAATACACCAGTAGTACCTATCTGTCCATTACCAACTTCGGAATATGCTGGAGCAGCTTTATCAACTTGCATTTGAACAGTATTGTATAATGCTTGCTCAAAATTTTCTTGAAAGACTTCACTAACATTTGCTTTGGCTACATTAGCAAGATAACTTTCATTGTCAACAATACCTTTAATGAATTTGCTATTGTATATCTTAGAGAAACTATCGTAAACAGCTTCTTTAATAGTCTTGTCAGTAAGTGTACCGGCAGCTTCTTTAGCAGCTAATTTTTGAGCCATTGGAGCATAGATTTCTCTCATAGCCTTTTCAGCAATGTTTGGTCCTAGTTGTTCACCAATCCATTTATTTGTAAAATGTTCAGTAACGTATGTCAATGGTAAAGCAAAGAATCCAAATTTAGCAGTTGTTTCCGGACTAACACCATTTTCATCAGCTACACGTTGAAATGAACTATAAGACTGTGAAGTACCAATAGCATTTACTAGAAACTCAGTACCATACTGCAAAGCTTTTGTTGCAACACTTTTACCGGCAAATGCAGCAGTTCCTTCTAATGCGGACATAGCACCACCCGAAGCCATACCTACAGCTATCTGAGGAAGAAGATAACCAAGTGTCGGAGCTTGACGTACCATCCAATCAATAGCACCAGTTCCTTGTTCTGTTGATGCTGATTGTTTAAACTCTGCTTGTTTCCATTCATTGAAATAATCTTGTAGTGCTTTGTCACCTTTCGCCCAATTCAATGGTTGTGCTTCTCTACGTAATGAATTACCTACATTGGATGGAAGTGAACTATAAGAATAATTGAATGCTTGATTCATGGCGGTATAATCTCCTGATTCAAATGCTTTATCAAGTTCTTCTACAGCTTTTGTATTACCTTGCGCTAGGTTAGCAGCACGTACCTTATCATAATGCTTTTGAATGGCTTCATTACCTTGTTTATAAAGATAAGTTTCATCATGATTCATTGCATTATTAAAAAGAGCACCAACAGAAGAAAAGGAACTCATAGTACCGGCGGTTGCAGCACTGTAAGCTCCTACAAAGAAATCTTTAATAGAACTACCGAATGTTTCTTTTGGACCCCACTTAGTTGAATACTGTCTATCTCCTGCAACAAAAGCATCTGATGGTAGTACATCAAATACTTCACGTCCATTAGTAGGGTCAATAGTAGTTGTTACAACTGCTTTACCATCACCAAACATTTTATCCATTCCATCCTTACCTGGGTTAGGAATACGTTTACCATTCTTTAAAATATATGGAGCAGCAGAAGCACGTTCTTCACCGGTACCACGTTCATTATCTTCATTACGAAAAATATCATGATAAGGTGCATAAGAAGGTGTAAGGTCTTTTACATTGCCAAGATACTTATCAGACATTGAACGACCACTTACTTCCGGTGATTGTACATCATTCTGAAATTTTAATGCGGCCAAATCAACACCACGTTTATTTAAACTTACTTTCTTAGCATTTTGTATTTTTGCTTGATTATAAGTTTTTACTATTTGACTTGCTGGTATAGCGTCTGTATCAAGAGGATTTTTTTCTTTTGAATACTTGTCTACATAATAGTTTACATCGTTGAAAATAGGCTGTTCAGAATGCGCCATAGAGGTAAGTATATCTGCAGTGGATTGCTTATTCTTTAAAGCATCTCCAACTACATCAACTGTTCCTTGATAATTTCCTTCTTGATCTACAAATGCATCACTAGACTGTGCTTGATATTTTTCTTCAAGTGTTGGTACTACTGGTTGTGTTTGTTCTTGTTCTTGGTTAGCCATAATTATATTGAGTATTTATTATTGAATTGATTGTCTACTTCCAAAATTGTAATTATCATTTGGATTTGATTGTTCTTGTTTTTGTTTATCAAGCATATTGATATACTGTTCTTTTTCTCCCGGTTGAAGTTTACCGGATGTTTCAAGATTATTGATAATATTCAAACTTTTCATATATGACCTTTGAGGATCACTTTTGAAATCAATATTATTTTTTGCTTGTATATCAACAAGTCTTGCTTGTGGTGTTTTACCAACATAAACTTTATTAGTTACTTGGTCATCAATAAATCCATTCTTAGAATATTTGTTTTGAAGATTACGTGTTCTTGCTAAGTTTGTTTCACGTTGAGCATTATTCATAACAGATTCTCCACCGGCAATAAGATTACCTTCTGCCATAGCTTCTTTCTGTTTATTGATATTATACTTATTGATAGCATTACGTCCTTCCTGTGCTGCCGTAGATGGTCCCTCAGCTTGTAATGGTACTTCATATATATCTTCTCCAAATCCGAAACCAAAACCAGGTGCATCACTTACTTTCTTTATATGATTTTTTGGATTCTTTGCTAACTGAGAAATAGGTGTAAGAACAGGATTTTTACCATCTACTGCAAAAGGTAACTTAGTATCACCAGTAGCACGTACCATAGTAGTTACATAGTTCTGAACAATAGGTTGACCATTAGCATCTGTTTGAATACGTGAAAGCAAATAACCTCCTTGGTCTTTCGGTGTTTTATCAAAACGTATTGTTTTTATCAAATCAGAATTGATACCCATAATCTGCGCATTTTTATCATCGCCAAATACAACATCCGGTTTAAATGCAATACCATTAAACATAGCCATAGGAAGATTGGTAACCTTTTCTGTTTTCCCTTGTACTCCTAATTCTGGGAATAATGAATTTTCAAGAACCTTACGTTCATCACCAGTAATCTTACTACTATAAACTGTTGGGTTATTAAAGTTCAACATACCATCTTTAGGATTCTCAGTAAAGAAACTACCGGTAGTTGGATTAGTAGGTTTAGAATAGATAATATCAATTGCTGAAATAGCATTTTTATCTTCCGCTTCATCATGTTTAAGTAATTCGGAAATACCAGATTTATTACTAGAATTAAAATCACGTAATCCTTTAGTATCATTTGCAGCAGTAGCGTAAACATAACGTTGTGCTTCTGTCATAATAGCATCAGCTAATCGTTTTTGTTCTGCTAAATTTTTATCACGAGCTTCTACATCTGATGTAGGTATTCGTTTTGCTTGTTGCTTAAGCAATTCAATACTTGCAACAACTTGCTCACCACTAGCACGAGTATAATCATTCTTAGTAATAGGTCTGCCCTTTGCATCTTTAGCAACTGATGTGGTACCTGTAGGAACTATTAAAGTACCATTTAATGCTGAGCTCATAGCATAAGCACGCGCATCTTCCGGTAAGTTTTGCCACATACTACTAGCAGCACTTTTCATATTATTATAGTTATCTGAACGTGACCAGTCCCAACTTCTTAAACCATCATCTTTATTACCAGCATAAGCCATTTGTTTAGCTGAAGCAGTATCTATTCTACCTTTAATCTCTTTACTAAAATCAAGTGAGTTCATCATCTTTAATGATGGGTCTAATGTATGACTAGGAGCAATGCCACCAGTACCATCAGGAGTAATGCCAGCATCCCATGAGTTACGTTCTTGAAGAGTATTGTAACTATGAAGTTTTACTGCATTACGACCACTAGGTGTTTTACTAAAGTCTAAAGCAAATGGTCTATCCAATTGTAAGAAGTCCTCAGCACTTTGAGCCTTACCTAAATTTGGATTAGTAACAGCTATTTCTTGTCCAATACCTTTTTTATTTATTTCAGTATTTAAACCTTCCCATTGAGATTTAGCAAACTTAGCTTGTTGTTCTGCAACTCCAAATTGTGATTTCTTTTGAAACAAATCTTGCAACTCAGCATCATAAGCAGTTTCATATTGTTTTAGTTTCTCTGGATCAGATTCATTCTTTATCTTTTCAGTATAAATACTTGGAAGCATATTGATACGATTAGTAATTTGATTACGATAATCATATAATGCTTTTGTATGACCAGGTAATAGTTCTTCCATCTTATCATCACTTGCTGCTTTAGGAGTAGAAGTTCTTGCTCTACTGGCTTTATTACCCTCATTAGCTAATAAGATACGTGGGTCAAGAGATATACCGGGACCTGTTTGATTCTGTGCCGCATATCCAACCGGATTAATATTGTTTCCCCATATTGACATTATTTACGTCCTCCCCAAGTTCGTTTATAAAATGATTGTTGACTGGCCTTAGCTTTAGTAAGATTATCATATATTACTTTTCGTCTTACCGGATTATCTTCTGTTGCTAATTGATTCTCTAATGAAGCTACTGTATCATCTTCTATAGATTGATTTTTTACTGCACTAATACTAGCATTATCAATTATTGATTTTAAACCACTTGTAAGGTCATTTTTAATCTGACTGATACCTTGACCTATCACACCCGATTTAAACCTGTCAGCCTCGTTCTGAATAGATGTATTGGCCGCATTACGTTGTGCTAATGATTGTGCATTTATTGCACCAGTCTGATTATCTGTTTGAGCATTGATTTGTGTTTCTTGATTCTTTATCTTACTTATCTCTGATGATATTTGATTAGCACCATAAATACCTTTTGTAGCAAGTGATGGGTCTACTAAACCAAAACGACGATTAGCTTCTCTAGCACCACTCAATTGACTATTCATACTATCAGTCATTGCTTGTTTTTGTTCTGCATCCATAAGAGATACATGTGTTGCTTCAATAGGTGCTTGATAAGGAACAAATGCCGGTTTATAATCACTAGCTCTATTTACTCCTATAAGGTCTGTAGCGATATTTAAAGCAGTATTGACACCAGTAGCTATGTTAGCCCATTTAGATAGTCCATAGATACCTTTCTTATCGCCAGGGACTACAGGTTTAGTAGTATTATTTGCAAGTACTTCCGATGAATTATCAATATATCTTGTATTTGATAATGCATCTAATGGTTTTGAACTTACTGATACCGGTGCCGGAGTTGGTAATGGTAATGCACTAGGAGTTTGTTCTGTTCTCAATGCTAAACGTTGTTCGTCATTCATTAAAGGAACAAGTGGATCAACTTTCTTTTTCAATAACATATTTAGTCCATTATCCATAGTAGTATATGGTGGAGTAAATGATAATTTGGGATTAAATAATTTAGCCATAATATTAAGTTAGTCTTTGATTTATAATTCCTGTACCACCACCTGATGGAACTTGATTAGAAGGATTGACCATTTGATTAATCGACTTCAAACTTTGACTTACACCTTCTTGTGTGTACATCATTCTATTTTGTTCTGATACTTGTTCCGAAGAAGCTAATTGATTTTTTTCACCTACTATTTGATTTTGATAATCTTCTTGATAAGCTAGTTGTCTTTCTTCTTCTTTTTTCTTAGCACTAGCTCCAAATAAACTAGCGATACCACCAATACCAGCAATTATTGCTCCTGGTACTGCACCAATACCTGTAGCAGTTAAAGTGCTACCAAGTGTCATTAAACCAGAACCACCGGCAGACAAAGTGTCGCCAGTGGAATTTCTTTTAGGGGGTTGATAAACGGCCATTACGAATAAGATATTATAAAGTTAGTAATTACATTTTTAAGATAGAAATACTTAGGAATATATGATTTATCAACATTACCTAATAAACGTTTTCCTTTATATACTATCTTTACTTTAATCCATTGCCCACGCATCTGTGATTTTGCTTCAAAGGTATTAAAAGTTTGAGTACTTAATGGTCCAAAATTATTTTTATTAGTTGAAGGAATTATAGGTATATTCCATGCATGTTCTTTATATTCAGGATTAGTCCAAAATTCTGCATTATTAATAAAAGCCTTTTTTTCCGATTCTTGATATTCTGTTTTCCAACTAATATTTTCTATTTCTTCTGGACACATTACCATTAAGTGAGAACGAAATTCTTTTTCAAATGAACTTACATCTTGTTTCTCTGCAGAACCATTAATAATAAATTCAAGTTCAAAATTATTAGGAATAGTATTATTATAAAAATATTGATAATCTCCTTTGTTATGTTCCCAAATAGTAAACCGATTTGCATCTATTCCATTAGAGAATGAAAATAATCTTGAATCAAGTTTCATATAGAAATTTGTATCATAAGAATAGAATCCACTAAAGAAATCAAGTTTTTCATTAAATACTAAAGTAAAGTAATTACCATTACCTAGTTTAAAAGTAAACAGTATTTCTTTGTTCTCTTCATCAAAGACACTTATAATACCTGTTTGTTCTTCTGAATATAAATCTTGTGGAAGTTTAGTAATTATACCTTTAATGAACTTGAAAATATCAGTTACTTGTTTACTAGTTACTAAATCTTCTGCACCAAAAAGAACATTACCACTAGTTGTTGATGCGCCGGCAATTCTCCATATCTTTTCATTATCCCAATCAACACCATAACATCCTTTATCACCACTACAAATACTTTCTTTATGAGTAGTTCCAAAGTCAGCAATTTTCTTTGACTGAGAAGAAAGAACAGTTTTATCACCAAGTACTATCTCAGAACTATCTTGACTCGATTGAAGTTTCGTTGAACCATACAATTGGATAATATTCTTTCTTTGGATAATAAATAAAGTAGAATTGATAGTAACTAATTTTTTTATCTCTCCACCTTCAAAATTAAAGTCTTGATATTGTCCTATTGGTAACTGTCTATACTGATCTACAAAAGCGCCATCAACATGTACATTACTAAAGTAAATTCTATTTGCTGCAGTATTACTTTTCATAGTAAATATCTCATCAAATGGCAATAATGTATATGTTCCTTTTGTTTCATTATATCCACCATTTATCTCCCATGACTCTTTAAAGAATTGATTTGTTTTGTTTCTCCATATAAAATCTTGCACTATGGTATCATAGTTTGCTTCTAAGGCATTTTTAAGTACGTATGGATAGAATGTATCATCTGCACTAGGAACTCTCAAATTTGAGTTGGTAAATGACTGTAGATACATATTAAACGCTATACCACATTGCCATGAACGTTCCCAGTTAGTAATATTTTCAGGAAAGGTATTCCATCGAATACAACGCATAAATGTATTTTGAGAAAACAAATCACCTTTATAAAATTTCTTTGCAACATAATTTTCTTCTGCAAACCACGAATTGTCATTATCTATTATTGAATAATTTTCATCAAGAATATTATATGAATTTTTTATAGAATCAATGTATTCTTGAATTGTAGCATATTTACATATATCAACAATAGCACTATTCAAATTACGATAATCCGGATTATCCGTTGTAAACACAGTTGCTTCTGAATGATACTTTCCAACTTTTGTTGTTGTACAACCAAAATAAGGTGTTGCAGTCATTGATAAGTTAGTCGCTACTACTGGTAATGAATTTGAATCAAGATTATTCTCAAATGGTGAAACAAGACGTGATCCAAATGGCCATTCAATATCAATATTTTCAAAACTTATTATAACTGGACGTACATCTACTTCATTGTCAGTTGTGCTTTTTTTTGTTCTATTAATAAGAATACCGGCATCTTTTAATTGATCTCTAGATTGATCAAAATAATTTTCAATTACTTTTTGTGGTGGATCATTACTACCATCCCATACTTCATCACCAAAAACATCTAAAATACTTTTCATTCTACTTGAAAAACCTGTAGTAGATAATACTTGATTCTCTTGAATAATATTTGCAGTTATCTTTATTGCAATTGGATTTGATATTATATGATAATTGTTTGATATACTTGGTTCAATAAGACGTTCTGATAAATCTTGATAAGCTATTATTGAACTAGTATGTGGTTTATATTTATTTTCTATATTATTATCAGTTACAAGAGGATTAAAACCTTGACCAAGTGCATCAATCTTTACTTTTGGTCGTAAATAATAATCTCCAACAATAACTAATTTTTTATTGAGTAAAAGGTCAGGAGTAAATACACTATATTTATTAGTTTTTAATCCAAGAAAATAATCCCTATGGTCATAATATCTTGCCCACATATCATTTGCAGTTGGATTATTATAATATGTCCATTTTTGACTAGCATCAGTTTCTTGTTCGCGAACTAATATTTCTTCTTTATTCATTACCTGTAACTCAGTAACACCCCATTTAGTAATACTCCATCCTTGAGAATATCTTTCGATTTTAATTACTGGAAATAACTTTCTATCACCACCTAAAAATGGAAAAGCAACATCAATATTATGAGTTCCTAGTTTAGTTGATTGACTAACTTCTCTATCCCCTGCAGTTGTTGGCGATACTCCACGATAACATTCAAAGGTATTTTTAAAACCAACAGCTTCTACCATAGCACAACTATAACCTTGGCATACGACATTCTCTTGTCGGTTACCTTGTACAAAATAAATAGTAGTTATATTGGGAAGTAATGCTTTATTAGTTTGATAATATTCATAAGCAAAGTCACGAATAAATTCTACACCCATAAGTTTAAAATGAAGTTGTTTTAAATCATCAGCATTTGTACTATGACTTATTACTCCTTTTCTTGGAAACTTATAAAGACCATTATAGTTATCAATCGTTTTAAGTGTGTCTGCGGGACTTTCATTGAAGTACTGATGTCTATTATCAATATAGGTACGAAAGTCTGTATAATTCATGTCTGGTATTGTTCCATTGGCATTAGTAAGTGTTACTCCTTCATACCAACCACAAACAGGAAATACTGGTGTTTTATATTGACCATCAATTAAAAATGAAACACCCATAGGATAGATTTCATCTTCCATATATTCAAAGTCTTTTGAATCTTGGTCATAGACTTTATCAATATTATTTTCATTTTTAATAACAGCATGAGGAATAATAAGAGAAGCCATTTCTTTAAGCATATTATAATCAATAGCGCGACCTTTCCAATTAGCACCATAATATCTATCTTCATGTTGTACCTCAGTTTCCGCAATATCAAAAGCCATATTATCTTTAAAGAGTTCTTCAAATGTAATATCTTGAACTCCATTATTACCATTGAATATAATATTGACCGAACCATTTATAATCTTTGTAGACTTAGTAATAAGTTGCATTGACTTACTCAAAGTATCTGAGGTTCCATAATAATGGACAAAACCGACAGAAACCTTTTTATAGTTTGAGTCGGTATTTGTAATCTGTAATTGTACTTGTTTTGATACTCTTTGTTCACCAGTGTTCAATACTCCTGAAGAACTATTAAACTCTTTCGAACCACTATGAATATAAAATGGACCAACTTCTTTTATGAATGGTGTTGTATTTAATGATTCATCTTCATAACGAATATAGAAAAAATAAGTACCTGGTTTAATTGAACCATTGTCTTTTACTTGTCCTTGAACATCCGGAACTTTAGTAATACTTTTTTGATGAACAAACAATACAATATCATCAAGATTAGTATATGAACGAAGTGTTTTTTTACCATCTTGGTCAATACCGGTATTGATAATAATATTCTTATTAAGTCCATCACAGATATATAAATCAACAGAACCATCATAACTATTTTTAGCAATCATTTCAAGTAATTTTCCTTTTGTAAAACCAAGTACTGATTGATTAATAGAAAGTCTATCATTTGGCCCATTAGGAATAATAAGAAGTGTTTCTTCTACCCATATAGTACCATTACTTCCTTTGAATGAATAAAAATTTATTTTTTCATTATCGAAATCATGAGTTACAATATAAATGATGCCATTGAATGATACACATCCAATAGGAACTTCATTAGTACCAAAAGAAGCAATGTTTTTTGTACCACGGATATTGGTAATAGTAAACCCATGATCGTCCTTAGAAACAATACTTCCATTAAGCATATAGGTATAACTATTCTGTGGCATCAACGTATTATCAATACCTCTTTTCATACCACCTAGAAATGTATTATTATGTTGCATGGTAATGTCTTTTTGTAATGAATTTATATTCCGGACTAATAATGAAATTATGAATCTCTTCTATATCATTGTTTGATAAATCACCCCAGCTAACATATGCAGCCTGTATTTCATAATCAGAATCCTGACATATCTGTAGCCATCTCCATTGAGCAATACGAGGTGGAATAATACTAGCATCCTCTTCATGCATCTTCTTAATACAATAAGCATAACATGCTGTTTCATATCCACGTTTTACAAGTGGAAAACCAACTTCATCAACCGGCAATGAATAGTAATCAATAAAACACTTCTGAGGGGTCTTAGTAGTACTAAACTGTACATACTGTCCTTGATAAGTACTATGTTTTATCTTCTGACCGGATTCATCAAAAACATTTTCTAATTTGAATACATCAGGTGGAACCAATGCACGATTAGAACGAATGACTAATGTAGGATCATCAACAGAAGTAGGTTCTCCAATTTGAACTTTCTTATTCAAAATTAATCCTACTGGATCAGTAAGATATTCTGAAACAACTTCACTACACCATCGCATTATTTGTATCTTACTTATCTGAGTCCCTTTTATTGGAAACGCAGACAACAACCGAACATATATTTCGGCTGCTGTAAAGAATTTATTATTCGGATTCATCTTTATTAGATTTTAATTCTATATTTTGATAAGCAAAAACTCCATGTACATTCCTTGCTGTCTTTACATACAACTCATTTGGTCTATACTCTTTATTGCTATCCTCTACTACCTCTTTCAGTTTCTGGTAGTACTCTTCGTCGTGTGCTGTCGAACGCTTATTCATAATTATTGCATTGGTTGTTCTGTTACAGAAGTTGCTGTCTGTGGTGTTGCTTGTGATTGTCCTTGTGACTGTAGTTGATCAGTAGCTTGTTGAATCAACTGTTGTGCCTGTGCTTGTGGAATACCACCCTGTATTAGTTTAGCAAGAATATCTTCCGGCTTAGCACCTTGTTGTAACATTTTGATAATTTCTTGTATCATTTGAGCAGTTTGTTCTTCTGACATCTGTGTACTGGCCGGAGCCGATGTTTTAGCAGGAACAGATGATTTACCTTGTGCTTGTTGCACTTGTTCTTTAGTATAACCTTTAGAAGGTGTCGTTGTCTTAGCAGTACTTGCTGCAGCATACTTTGTTTTGTCAATTGTTGCCATGATTAAAATTTTATATTATTATCTTCTAATGAATGTAATTTATTTTTATAAAACTTCCCAAATGATACATAAGGGAAACCATATCTTATCTTATCCGGAGAAAAAAAATAATCGCAATTAATACGAGTATAAAATCCTTTTCTCTTTGAACGTTCTTTGTCTTTCTGACGACCTTGGTATTTAGTACTTGATGTCAATGTCATCAAACTTAATAACCCAACTTTATTTATTTTTATAGTATTTCCTTTAAAGAGTTCTTCTACTATTATAGAAACATATGCAAAGAACACTTTATAGGCCATACCTCTTATAATTTGGCTTTTCGGATGCGTATTGGTAGAAAAGGTCACATGAGATAAACGAGGTCTAAAAAGGGTATCTATGTAAGCCGTTTTGCGTACGCCAAACTTATTGTTTTCATTAACCACATCATGATAATCAAATTCCTCTTTCCTAAACTCTTTTACCTTTTTATTAATCCGAGTCTTCTTTGAAAATACTTCCATTTATATCTTTATGAGGATTTATACCATCACGGAACTGAGCCGAGTAATTCTCTTTCATATCAATACCAAAATACTTTTCAACCGGTTCAAAATATTCTGTTGTCTTATCCGAATGAGTACGATACTGATACTCTCCAAATGGTATATTCTGTTCTCTAGTAAATCGTGGCGTCTCAATAGCTTTATCATCTGGAATGATATAATCAATATTATTATAAGTAATAATAAAACCTTTAATATCATTTTGAATAAAATTATATACATTATTTTCATCATTATTATATGCTATAACTGCTCCTTCTATTCCAGCAAAATTACTACTAATTAAATCACCATTACGATAATGTTTTGTTGCAAGATTTTGTTGTAACCATACTTGATTACCTATTTTAATAGTATTGTATATATTACCATCTATATCTGTAACTGAACCTTCATTTATTTCATTATCTTTTATGCATCGAATACTAAAACCTATATCTAAATAACTAGTTTGGTTATGTCCAAAAACATCAGCATCTAATTGTACGCCACTAAAAAGTGCAAGATTAGTAGAATATCGAGAAGTAGACCACCATGAAGCATTTCCACGCATATTATAAGAACCACTAACAGTATCATATTGGCCACCTGGTAATGCAGTAAACCCACTTTCATTAGTAGTATTTGGGTCTTGCCATAACCAATGTTCATCTCCAAGTTCCTTTACTTTAGCACCCGCAACATATGTTCCTCCTAAATAATCAACTAAATTACCCCATTCAGCAATAGTTGGAATATGATATCCTTCTGGTGCAATTCCTCTATCATCTATGGCAGCATACCAATTATAAAGTCTACCATATTTAATAGTTTTTGTTGTTTCAGGAACTTTATGATAATCTTTCCATGAAACACCTTCATAGAATAATTCACCGTCAACTTCTACTTGTTCTGTTATAACTAAATACATAATTATTGTCCTCCATTATCTTGTTGTTGCTGTTGTTGTGGTTGCTTTACTGGAACATTCTTTGTCTCATCAACACCATTATTTGCAAAGTCTACCGGCATACCTAATTTTGCAGCAATATGTTGAAAAGTAATTATCTCTAACTGCCTTTCATTATTCTCTCCAATAGGATATGCTGTTGTTTGATAGAAGTAACCTATAAGTGTATTTGGTTGCTCAAAAATAGCATGTATCTCTACAGGTCCTACTGCAGTAGTATTTAATTGAAGATAAGCACCTACATCAGCAAATGCTATTTGACTACCACCAAATCGATGATATTCATAACTTGCCAATTCTTCAAAAGAACAATAATGATACTGTGGTTTATTAGTACCATCCGGGCCAAAGTATCTTATATTACGTTTACCAATACCCTGCATCAATTTACAAGGTAAAGTCAATTTCTTATAATGTGCATCAAAATCAGTAGTTATACCAAAAGTAATTTGAAAGAATGCCGTCAATGGTTCTCCGGAAACATATAACGCACGTATAAGCGTAGCCCGGGAGAAGTTTATCATATCAATAATCCATTCATCATGCAATATCTGATCATCGGTAAGATGTGGTTTTAATTGAAGTTTTAAACTCTCAACTATCTTTTCTAATGTTACCATATTTCTAGTATTAAAAAAGGGTAAGTAGACATATCCTACCTACCCTTCTTGGATTTAATTGAAAGTTATTTATTAAGGCGCTGTTTCCAATGCCACAACTCTTGCAGTAAGACTATCCAATGGATTTACATTCAATGCAACATATCCATTAAAAGCAGTATCAGGAGCAGCAACAACATCTGCCATAGATGGTACAACACCAGCATTAGCAACAGCAATAGCAGCAAACAAATTATCATCTACTAAGGCCAATGGCATATAGAAATTATAAACCTGTTCTCTATCAGCAAATGCACTAGCAGAAACATTTTCATATCCTTCTGTTTTTGCAACAATAGTAAAACAACAATAATCAACTCCCTCAGTAGGCATAACAACACGTTGTCCTGCATTTTCTTCCTTAATCATAAAGATACGACTCAATTGATCATTTGTCAATGTATCTTTCTTAGGAGCAGTTGTAAGTACTTGTGTGAAGTTATCATCGAAAATACGAACAGTAACCGGTTGTCCTTTTTCTTTTGCAGTAAGAACAAGTGCAGAAGTACCAGCAGCACCCGTACGAGTAGCTACTACACAAGCACCACTGTTTACAGCATTTGAAGTTCTCATTACATCTGCATTGATTGCATCAACAAGACCATCAACAACAGATTGTTTATCCGCAGTCAAAGTAGCCGTATTGGTCAACTTATAACTATAAGTATGACTTACTGGGAACTGATGATTTCCGGAACCATCATACAATGGTTGACGTGTAACCTCAATTTCAAATAATCGTTGATCACCGGTAGTCTTAGCAACGAATGCAGGGGTAAGAGTTATCACTGCAGCAGTACCAACAGCAGATGTTTTCTTTATAATACTTGTCTTACCATTAAACGGAATATCAATTCCATATTTTTTACATACAAGATGTTTGATACCAGTAGTCACATTACCTTCGTAATACATTCCAAAGTCTTTCGGACCAATGGTATTAAATAGGTAGTCTTGTCCACCTCTTATTAAATTACTCATGATTTTTATTTATTAATGTTTGAATTTTAATTCATTATTGAAAGTAGGATATCGACTATCTTGTATGCCCTCTAAATACATGCGAGAAGCAACTGTAACGATTTCAGAACATACCTCTTTGTCAAATATACTTTCACTTGAATTAGTAGTATCCATTTCCGATATAACCGGAGGATTGATAACGTAATTCATCCTAAGTTTTGGATAACCAGTACCACTTGTTGAATAGGGCGCGTAAATAAATACTTTTTTTACAACAGCCCCATTCACTTCAAGGTTTTGTAAATTGTAATAACAATTAGTTGGTGTTGGCTTACTATAAATGCCATTTAAAATAGTAGTCTGCTCATTTAATGAAAGAGGATTACATTTACCTTCATTATTTGGAACAACCTCTATTACCAACTTTGTTATCAATCTACAATCTTTTGGTAAATCAATTGTAAATGTTTTATACCTATAAACATCCCATTCTTCCAACCATACTCCAACAACTAAATAAGGACCAACAGTAATAGGCAAAAGCTGTATTGCAAACTTCTTGTTTGTATCAAAGTTATCAATCTTGTTTGAAATAACTTCTTCTGTTGCTAAATTTAGAATAGTTGAAAATTCAAGTGGTAGAACAGTGCCTACACGTGACTTCCTAACAATAGTCAGAAAATCTTTATACATATCTACAATTAATACCGGCATAATACTATTTGTTACCTTCTGATTTGTCCAACATATCTTTCAATGGGACATACAGATTATTGTTTTTGTTATCGAAAATAAAAGCAGCAGCTTCTTTTTCATCTGCACCAAGAGTTACTTTGTCATACATGATATATCCATTAGCAACCGCGCGTTGTATCATCTTCTTTGAAAGAAGTTTTTTGATGAATACAATTTGTTGATTAGCATCAAGATTTTCAAGATATGAAAGAACTTCTCCCGGACGTGATTCAACTAATTCAAATACTCTGGCCTCAGCAATTTTCGTTGATAGATTAGTAGCATTCTCTCCAAAATAGAATAATAAATTATTCATATCTGAAAGAGCCAAGTCAAGTACTTTCGCACCGGCTTTTGCTTTTGTTCTTGAATCAACAATAGTTTTTTCTGCTTCTGCTTCGAAATTCTGAATATAGAATAAATGTTTACCTACTACTACTTCTTTACGGCTATGTGCTATCTCCGGCATTTCAAGAGCAAGATTATAAAGTGCTAAATCTCTTGTTGGAAGATATTTTCCGTTTGTCTTTATTAAAACAAGTGTTTGGTTATGAACAATAGGATAATTCTCATCTTCTTTAATTATCAATTCTTGTCTTAATAATTCAGTTGGACTCAAATCTTGTTGCCCTGTCAATAACTTTTTTGATACATTATCAGTAATAGGAGTCATTAAAAATGGTTTTTCCTTATACTTCTTATTGATCGCGTAGATTTTTATTTCTTCGCGTTCTTCACCTGTTTCGTCTTTGGTTGTCTTAGCCATTATCTATAATTTTTAAAAAGAATGAATTAATATTTTACTGGACGATAAAGTTCAGCAATACCATTTACATCAAGTAAAGCTGCACCGGTTTCCCATAGGATGTGGTGGTGTTTACCATCTACTGAGTTGGCCATGTCGCCACCTTTATTGATACCGTTTACTTCACCTTCTAACCAACCACGTTTACCAAGTTGCAATAACTCAATTGCTGGTTGATTGATTTCAACATCTCCCAATGATACAAAGATAGCATTATGAGAACTATTACGGGTTCCATCAGCACCATAGGTAGTTGCACGCATTGGACTATCAAACCAAGGCACTACAGTAGGGATCATTTTTACTCCACCAAATTCGTAATACTCGTAATCAAGATTGATACCTTTCTTTCCATTACCACCCATCTCAACTGTTTTAGGGTCGATACCAGCCTGATCTCTCATTAGCTTAGCGAAACCCTTGTAAAACTGCATACCACAGATTACAGCTACCTCTTTACCCCATGAAGAAGAATAGATAGAAATATTTTCCATGATATTATCAATGACACGAGTCGACATAACATTGTATGGTAATCTCCAAGCACCATCACCTTGGTTCAAAATACCATCACCGGCCATTACTTCGAATCCTTCATTTGTTTTTAATAGAACTTTATCATCTGCAGTAACAGTTGATTTTCCATTCAACAATTGTTTTTCACGATATGTAGCAGCACGTTCAAGCATTTGAATTTGTGCATGGTCAGCCCACATAGAAACACCGTTATGTTCCATCCAAATAGCACTAGGACGATATTCATCAGCAGTACCAGAGATAGACCATTTCAAACGTTGAATAGTCATGTGAGTATATGCCTTTTCATCAAAGGTATATTTTTCGTAAGCTGTTTCTGACATTTCTTCAAATGAAGTATGAGAAATACTTACTTCTTGGCCTATTGCAAGCAAATTTGGATTTACAAAATCACCTGACACATTAGTCATGATTTTTACACGATAATGGAAAATTCCGGCATCAATTTCTTGTGGAAGTGTAGAGTCGGAAACGTGTACGTAAGTTTGATTATCGGCAAGTTCAAGAACATCTTTTGGAGAGAACCAGTTAGTATCAAGATACAAGTCAATCCATGTTTGATTACGACCCGGTTCATTAGGGAATGCATCACATTTGAATGCAGCAATAACGCGAGCTTTACGGTCTGGATAACCTTTGACGTTCCACATTACTTTACGGTTACCAACGATTTTGTATTTTCCTGATTTTGGATTCAAAGGATCAGCAAGTTTACCCGAAAACATATTACGTCCGGCAAGTAACGAACTAAAGGCAGTAGAACTTTTAGAAAATAAAGTAGTTACTTGAGCAAGCATATGTGGACTTGCAATCAAGTATTGTGACATGTGTTTTGATGTCGGAGTTTGATTAGCGAACTCTTGTGGTGCGCCAGGTAAAATTCTCATGATGAATTTGATTAATAGAGTTGATTATTATTCTGGTTGTTCAAGCAATTTGACTTCTGACTCAAAGTCTAATGATTGACCAGTCTTTCGAGCGCTAACACCAGCAAAATTAGGAGTAATACTTAATGACTTAAGTAATGCTTCTTTTCCACCTTCACGCCCCTTAGTAATTGTTTCTATTACTTTTTCTTCTCCAAACTTAGCAACCATTACAAACATTTTGTATAATGTCATATTGTCTGACAATATTTCATCTATTAAACGTTCACCGGTTTCTTTATTTGGAACAACAACTCTCTCAAATTCTGCTAAAAACTGATTATGGGTTTCTTGATTGACAGGAATACCATAAATAGAATCAACTTTTGAAAGACTTTCTTTAAGGGTATTCAATTCGCCTTTTGTTTCAGCCAACATTTGATTGTACTGAGTTTCATAAGTAGCAGATTGACTTTTCTTATATTCTTTTACAAGATTATCATTGTAGTTCTTGATATTTTCATCAATTACTAAAGCAGCATCTTGCTTTTGTATTTTAGTCATTCGACCAATCTCTTGTACAATATCATCATCAGTCAAACCACTTGGATTTTTTTCTGAATCATAAACACCATAACGAGTTTTTAAATCAAATGCAATTTTTTCATCAACAGTAAATTTACTTGCATCAACATACTGTTCTGATACATTTGTTACTAAATCATTAATCGTAAGATTAGGATTAGTAGCAGTCATATCTTGTATCTGTTGTGCTAATGGATGAAGAACCGGTTTCTCTAAACCAAATTTCTGTGCAATAAATGGACGAAGTAAATCATTCTCTGTTTCGGCAGTAATCTTTTCAGGCATTTTAAAGCCTTCTAAATCTTTAAATGAATCCCACAAAGGAGAAGGAGTGTAAACTGTCTCTACGGTATCTTCTGTTGTTTCCTCGGCAGTCTTTTCCACTTTCATAGGTTCATCATATGTACCAGCAGGTGCTTCTAACCTTTGAAGTTCTTCAGCAGAAAAGCCACCAGAGGTATCTTGACCTTCGGTAGCTTCTTGCATTTTAAAAAATAATGGCTTATACATTGATTAAATTATTAAAGTTAGTATCAACACCTAAAAGATATGAATCACTTACTACTAAAGCAAGAGCTCCTTTTACAATGATTTGGTTTGCAGCATTAGCCATTGATGGATTATAATAAACAATATCACTAGCTTTAAATTGACTACTTCCACTTTCCATTACAACAGCTAAATGTGGATGAACACCTTTAAATCTTTCTAAAGTTGGTTTCTCATTATTTACAATGATGATCTTTTCGGCAAATGGAACTGTAATAGGGCAAAGAAGAATATCACCACTATTATTTATTGTTCTACACTTGAAACCAGTTTGACCCGGATCACATACTTCAATAAGACTTAGATAACTTTTAATCCCATTGTTCTTAGATTGAATTTCCTCAATCGCTTTTTCTAATCTGTCTTTAAACATAAGTGTTTGATTTGATTAATAATATGATGCAAATATATGAATAATTTAATTACTATGAGTCTTTTAAATTTACTTTATTCCTCATGTTTTTTTCATGGTCAACAGTAGTCTTTCGAATTGATTGTAATTCACCAGTCTTTAATTGTGCTTCTGAAAGTATCGCATTCATCTTAATTTCAAACTGTTTCATCATTTCTTGTACTCTATTAGCACGTCCTTCTTCTTGTAAATAGGCAGATTCAATTTCATTATTTGCCATTATTTTAAAGTTTTCAGTTTTCTCTTTAACAACAAGTTCTCGTTCTTTAAACTCTGATTCCCATTCATAACGTTTTTCATCAAGTTGTAAACGTGCTTTATCAATTTCTCTTGAAGCTAAATCAAATTCATCTTTTGTTTTCAAAAGTTGCATATCAATCTGAGCTTGTAAATTCATTGTTTTTTGTTTAGCTTCTTCTTTGGCAGTTTCGGTAGCAACATTATTTTGTTGTCTGATTGCTTCGGCCTCTTTTGACATCTGAATAAGTTTGTTTTCCATTTCAGTCAAATCATCAATCTTAAACATACTCACTACAGAAGTAAAAGGAAGTTCAGCGCGACCCCATGATTGCATTGCTGCAGTACGTAAATCTTCAAGACGTGATTCCTCTTTTACATTATTGGAAGAATAGATTCTAAAATCTGAACCATTCAATGAACCTTTTGGTATTTGAATAAGAACTTCTTCCAGGTCCTTATCAAGAAAGTTTAATACTTTACCATCTTTCCATGTATAACGTATTTTCAAGTTTAGAAATAATTCAATTGCTTTATCAAAAACTGTATCATTTTCTGAGAACTGTATTTCAGTAATAAGAGAAGATTGTTCTCGCGACATGTTTACATTACTTACTGGATCAGAAGAAACAAATTGACCAAGTGAAGCATCAGTAATACCAATAAGTTTACCTATTAATGAATCAATGCCATTAAGGACATTATCAATAAAAGCAATACTCTGAGTAATCGTATCATCATAGTTTTGAAATTGATTATATGAAGCCGGTGTTTTACGACCTTTCTTCATTGTCTCAATCCACATAGTTCCAAGTTTACGATAGTACATCCATTTACCGGCAGTCATATTATCCGGTTTCTGACTCTTATCCATTATCATACCTTTTACTCCGGATAAAGCAATAGTAAGTTCTTTCTTATAATTTACAATATCATAAAGTTCTATTAATTCGCGAACTCTCCATATAAGAGAATATGGTTTTTCAGACGCTGTATTGAACGATCTTGCAACAAGTGGGAGTGTAGGTAGTCCGGGCATATCAATTGGTCTAAAAACATTGTCCTGTTTACCCATGTTGATATGAATAACATTTCCAATAACAACCATATGATAAATATCATAAATGACAACACGATTACGTATTTCATCTTTTTTTAGTTTAGCATCTTTTGTTGTAAGATGTACAAAATATTCATCTTCACGATATTTGTTTGGTGTCTTTTTCCAAAATATTTCACGTGGTGCCAAAAACCATATACGTGATACTTCAATAGCATTGTGTTGGTCATTGAAGTTTTCACTGTTATCAAAGTATGCAGTATTACCAACATAATTTTTTATTGTAGCACTATCACCTATTGAATAAGCAGAGATAATTTGTTCTTCTGATTTAGATAATTCAAATTCAGAAAATATCTGACTTTTATTCATATACTCTTTGGTAAAACACCATTCACTATTCTGAGTCCAACGATTACTTCCACCTTTAGAATAACATGCAGTATTTGCATCTACTTGTTTAAAAACAATATCTTTTGTTCTTGGATTATAATAAGTAATATATGTTGGTTTACCAGTTACAATTTTTTCACGAAGCCCTACATTCCAATGCTGTTTTAAATCCTCTGTTTGAATAGCAGATTTTAATGCGGCATTGGCAACCTGTTGCATTATTTCAACATCAGTATTCAATAAGAAATAATCAATACGTTTTTGCATTTCATTATTGTCTAATGAAACACGTGAAAGATTTCGAATAAGTTTCTGCATCTCTAATTGAATCATTGGCATATTCTTTTTCAGTTCTTCCATCTGAGTTTGTGCTTGTTCATTATCCGGTTGGACTTCTAACTGTTTCTGCATATCACTCATTTTATCTTGTACTTGTTGAATCTGTTGTTGAACAATTGCATCACGTTCTTTATACATCTCCAATTTCGCATTTAGACTAGCCTTAATGCGATTTTCATACTTCAATTGAAGAGTACGTTCATCCATAGCAATTGCTTTGCTTTTAAACGACCTACGTGCTTGTTTAGATTCAAGTATATTCAACTTACTTCTTACAATCTCATTACCTATATTTCTGAACTTAGCCGGATAAGTAAAACCTTCAACTTTTGTCAAGTATTCAAATTTTGTATTATCAATAATACCATGATAAATATTCCAACATTTTCTGTCTTTTATATTATCATCATGGAAATCAGAAGAACCAGATGATAAAATATACCTTGCTACTTCTTTGAAATAGTTATCATCTTTATTTTCACTATTAATTAATTTTTCTGGAAACATAGTATTTATTTTAAGAAGCAAATTTAATTCCTTGATTATTCTCTGATACATAACCACCATATGTATCTTCTTCTAGTTCTTCTCCTTCTGAATAAGCAGCGAACTCTTGTGTCTCTAATGCACTTGCAATATTTAAAGCACTTGCTATAGTAATATCACAATTGTATTTTGGTGATTTTTTAAATTTTGCAAAAGCTTCGATTTGTCGTATATCATACATCTTATCGATAATAGCAAAATCATCTTGTTTCATCTTATCTCTCCATATATTTAAAGCATGAGGGATAAATGATTGTTCTACTCCATAACGTTGTGCGGCCTTACCATCTTGTACATATTGACTAATTACCATTTGTGGACGTTCTTGCAATAAAAACTCACAACCGGCCCGTTTATAATAATCAAATATCAATACATTTGAATACTCAATAAGATTTTCACTTTCGCCATATAGATAACAGAGTTTTACTGTATCCTCATAGAACTGATAATTTCCACCTTCATCTTCTGTTGGTCGTTCCGTTACTCTAGCAACCCAATGGTCAAAAGTATGATGTGAATCAATAGCACCTTTCCAAATTGAACAACTACCTAATGAGAATGATGTTTCACTCTCTACCTTATCATAACTGTCCGTAGCGGCACTATAAAGATTTTTCCATACTTTCCCATACCCATCAACTTCCGGTGCCTGTATGATAAGAAAACGACCTAATTCATCTGGAACAAGTTCAACTCCTTTACCCCAATCAAATGGATCAATCCAATTAATCTCTGCATTGTAAGCAATCTGTTGTTCTCGGTGTGTAAGTAAATAACGTTTTCTATCATTCAATTTTTGATTAGCTGTTTCTCCAAGGAAACCACCAGTGGCTACCATGAACATCTGAGATAAATAAAGTGGTTTAGCTGTAAGAGCAATGTATCGTTCAGAAGAGTTTTTACTTGATAATTCTTTTTGAATAGAAACAATACTTTCTTCTATTAAACTATTACCATCTTCATCAATTATTTCAAATTCATAAGCTGGAACAAAAGCCGCGACTTTACCAGTTGAAGAGATTTCATCTTCTTCCCATATATTGTCAAACTCGAGCAAATCAAATTTAGCCGGATTATATGCCATTTCTTCGACATCAGCAACAGACTCATCCATATCACCACCAGTTCCAATATACATTTGATAACCGGTCTTATCACCTTCAGCAAGTAAAGATGGTTTAACGAACTCTGCTGTTTGCTTAAGAGTATCTTTTTTCCATTTACCAATTTCTTCATAAAGAATCCAAAAAGGAGTAAGACCTGATACAGCTTGTGTATTATCTTTTGCAGTAATACAATAAACTTCACTACCAAAACCAAGCATAAGAGTTCTTTTCTCTCCGGTTTCTTCATTGACTACCTCTTCACGATAAGAAGACTTAATATAGTCACTTCTGTTTGGTGATCTACGTTTATAAAACTCACTATCTCCAAGCCAATCAAGTCCGCGAACAACATTAGTCATTGTATGCTCAGCATAGTTTCCTTGGCCGGCAACAATTACGTTTTGAGAACCAGGGATAAAAATAAAATTATAACCGATATTACTTGCTGCATATTCAGAGAATCCTTTCTGTCTTGACTTAGGAAATAACAAATCTTTTGCATTTAAAAACATAAGTTCTATACACATGAATTTGAAATAATCTAAAGAAGTAAATTTAGGATGACGTTTATCCTTTCTTTTTACATTATCCAATTTTGCAAGAATAACCCAAAAATTCAAATAGAAATACATTCTACCGGGAATCCAAATATCATGACCACGTTTTGTTGCATTAGGAACAATATATCCTTTTATACAACGACGATATTGCTCATGCCACCATGCTTGATAGTTTGGACTATCTTTATCAGGTTGCATTTCATCTTTATTATAGATAACTGGACTGAAACGCTTAGTATCTTTAAAATCTCTTGTTAGACACATATTATCAATGTCCGGAACAAGTGTTCTATCCATTGATAATACATCATCTAAATATGTAAGTTTAATATCAGCCATAAATTATTTTGCTATAAAATATCCTCCAATTGCACCGGCGCCCAAATAGAACCAAATATTATTTTTACTCCACCAACCAGTTGAACGTTTTAATGCAGTAGTCAAATCTTTCTTTTCTTTTTGTAATATAAGATTTTCATTTTTACATTGTTCTGTTTCCTCTGTTTGTAAGAAGTATTTTTTAGTAGCATCAGTCAAACTAAGTTCAGTACTAATTAATTTCTTTTCAGTAGTTTTTATAATAGTATCTTTCTGCTGCAGTGATATATTTTTCAATACTAAAAGACTATCACAATTCGCTAAAGTATGCTTTGTAGTATCTGTATTATAATCATTTTCAAACTTACTTATCTTTTTTGATAAAACTACATTTTTATCTTTATAATTAGAAAGCGTTTTACTTGATTCTAAACGATCCTTTTTTCGTAAAGCATTGATACTATCAATCGACTTAATTGATTGCTTACGATAGTTACTAGAAGCTGTATTAAAGCCATCACGATATGCAGATGATACATCTTGTTTTGTAATCAATGTTTTTGCCTGTTTTGATTGACATGATTTTACCACACCACCAATAAACAGTAAAAGCACGATAGTTATTATCGCGCTTATTACCAAGTTTTTCTTTATAAATTGTATCATACTTCTCTAGTCCCTCCGGTGACATCACTATCTTTATCAAAGAACTTACCAATACCAAGAATGATAGGAGTAGAGATTACTAAATATTGACCAGTGTCAGTAATAGTAATTGTTTTTAGATAGACTAAAAATAAACATATAAACACATTTACTAAACAGACAATTCCGAATAGTGATGTTTTCCATGATTTGCGTTTGTAAGAAGTTCTTGTTTTCATAATAATTAATATCAAATTGTTTTATAATTAAACTAATATAGAAGTACCATCAATCCAAATAGTGCCTGTGTCATAATGTCCTTCACCTACAGCACCTATAAGCATCGCCTTGGTACCTATTTCAGAAGATAAATTATAACATCCTTGTAAGTCTGTTCCACAAATGTTAGCAGACCTAAGGTCGGTATTATTTAGATTACAGTTTTTCATTAAAACATTAGTTAGATTAGCAGAAACGAAGTTAACATAAGATAGATCACTATCCATAAATTGACTTCTTTCAAATGATGCGTTTGGAGCAAACATACCTCGTAGATATGAACCTGTAAAATCACATTCTTGAACAACAGCGTTTGAAAAATTAGTCTCAGCAAACTTAGAAAACTTGAAACTACATCTCTCAATATAGGAATAAGACATTTCAGCTCCTGATAAATCTCCGGATTGTAAATCACAATCTCTCATTATTAGGAATCTCATATAAGACCCTATTAATTTTACTCCTATTAGATTATGATTGACAATATTAGGTGCAATAGGAACATATTCTTGACCAACTCTTTTATAAAGCATTCGATTACGACCATCAACATTTCGGTCTCCACCACATTGAATTACATTAAAAGGTCCTAATTGTCTGTCCCATGGAATTGTCAACATTTCTTCATAATCTGCTACCGTGAAATAAGCCTCATCTAATCCTCCAAAATATACACTATTCAAATTAAGAGGTAAAGGAAACTTTAATTTAAACTCTTGTCCTCTGTATGCATTAAATGCTATACCCATAAACATCTTATCCATAGGATTACGTATAGTAAATCCTTCATCATAGTTCTCACATATATTACGTAATCCCATTGGATACCAATCTATATCTTCTTTAAAATTTATATAAACATAAGCAGGCCATAGAATCTCACCTTTCCATAAATTCCAATTTATAGTTTTTGAATGATTATAAAAATTTATGATAATTGGGTTTTCAGCAGTTGCTTCACTACATAATTCTAATTTATCGATAAGATATTCTCCCGGTTTCATATCTATAACATTGCTTGTGCCCCCACTACTGGAGGCATCAACAAAAAAACTACATGTCGCTGTTTCATATGCTGATAAATCACTATAATAATTTCCATTTATATCTTGAAATTCTGTTGGCATTAATCCATCTGCATAATTTCCATTACCTTCTTCTTTTACAATAGTAATTGCTCCTGTAATTGAATTGGTAATTTCAACACAAGAACCTGATGGTATTCCAGTATTGTCGCCAATAACCCATTTCCCATTTTGTTTTTTATAGAATTTCATGACATTTTAATTTATTGTGTAAATACAACATTAGGGAATGAACTTAATCACTCCCTAATAGATAATAATTGTTAGCAAGATTTCTTACTTGACATCGGTTTCTTCTTTCCAGAAGAAGATGGTTTTTGCTTTGTTGCAGCCATAATGATTAGTTTTAAAGATTAGTAATTATAGTTTTAAATTGTTTACTCGATTAATCCATCCCTTTTTAAATTTTGCATTTTTGCCAATACCTATATTAGTGTAAAATGCTATACGAGCATTCTTATAAGCATTGAGATAATTTCCAGAATTTACTTTTTGAAGAGTTTGATTACCAAAAATTCCATCAGTTAAAACTCCTATAACTGATTGAAGAACTTCTATTGCTCTATGGACACCAGAGGTAACTGCAAAATCAAAAACATGTAAAGCTAAAAATTCATCTTTGATTAAATCTATCTTGCAAGGATCACAATACAGTTTTTTATAAATTGCAATTGCTTGTACTTCTGTTAGATTTTTAATATCTAGATTTGGAAATGCTTTTTTAGAAATACCATATTTAGTTTCACCTCCCGAATCATTAGGGTCATTAGTATATTTACTACCACCCTCTGCAAAAAGTATTTTAGGTATAAATTTATTTGCTCTTTCCATAATTATTCTTGTTTGTTTTCAATATCTAAAGCACGCATTTTAATTGCTACTGGACAATTATCCGTATTGTCTTTGTTATGTTGACAACTTTTATTAGAACTTACAATCATTCGATAAGCAGAAATAAGTCTTTGTGAACGACTATCTTTTTTTAAAAGTTTTTCAACATCCAATTCAAGAGTTTCAATTTTTTTTTCTGCTTCTAATTTCCATTTAAGAAGAAGATTTAATGAAGTCTCCCATGATTGATTTTCTTTGATAATAGCATTACTTTTTCGAATGCTAATAGAAGATGGAGAAAAGTAAGAAACAATACTCATTACTCCACCAATAGCACCAAGTGTTCCTCCAGTGCCAATTAAGGCAATTAAAATATTATCCATCGTTTTCTTTTTATGTAAGTTTCGTCAATTTTCTTAGACTCTTCAAGTAATCGTATTAGATGATCTATTTCTTTTGTTGTCATATTGTCACAGACTCCATTATCTATTGCTTTTATGACTCTTTTAAAGAGTCGTATGATTGTCTTTTTTACTGTAGCATCCATTTTTATAATATAAGATTGAAGATAATATAATAGAGAATAAAGTCAATTTAATAATAGTATCAAAAATGTCAGGTAAAAATAAACCTTTATTATTTAAATATTCTATAATTAAACAAATAGTCATATTTAATATTAAAACTTTATGCCATAAACAGAATCTAAATGATAAAGATGCTGAAAATAAATATAGATTATATATTAAACTTTGTCCAAATCCAATATATAAATACATATCTCTTATTTTTGATTCATGCCAAAATACATAAATAAAAAGTAAAAATAAATTTATTATAATTGGAATATACTTAGTTAGAACTACGTGTATTCTAATAAAGTTCATCGGTCGTAATAGGTCTAGTTCCACCACCAGTTCCGCCTCCAGTTCTTGGATTGTCATCTTTTTTTAAAGTGTCGTCTTCTTTTTTCATTTTTTCCAATTTTTTTCTTGTGAAAAGTATTTAAGAGTAATTAAAGCATTCATAGGTATTCCTTTTGTAGAACGTACTATTGATTCTTTAATCTCTACTAATGAAATTTTTCGTTCTATCTCAAAATCACTTTGTAATTTTTCATTTAAAACTTTAAATTCATTTTGTTCTTCTAAAGATAATAACAAAATAGCATTGTCTCGGCTTATTTGATTTTCTTTATTCATCTCAACAAATTTGTTTTCAAATTCAATTAATCTAGGACTAATCGTTTTTTGAATTTTGTTGTTTTCTTTTTCAAGAATTTCAAAATTATCTAGAATAAGACAATTCAATTCAGTATTATCAATACCTTTTGAATTAAAAATATTCATTAGATTACTAATTTCAAAAAACTTTGATCTAATTTCTCCAATTTTCATAACTTTTTATTTTTATATTTATTCTATTATAATTATTTAATACCCTTCTAAAACAACATATCCTGCTGATGTTGAACTTGCGTTTATAGTAATAGAAGTAGAACTGAGTGAAGTTATAGTTATCGCGCCAGTTATATAATATGATGGTTGTCCAAATGCAGTAAATGCAACTGGAAATGTATATGTAGCCGATCCACCAAATGGGCTTCCTTTTAATACTACCTTTTTGTAACTATTTGTCTGAAATGGCATAGAACAAATAACAGTCCCACTAACTGATCCATTTATAGATGTTTGTGTTTGATCTATTCCTATTGCACTTATATTTACAACGCTCCCATCAGCTAGTAATAATTGAGAAGATGTTCCTCCTGATTTAATAAAACTACTAGCAGTAATATTACCATTAAAATAGCCACTACCACTAACTCCAATACCACCATCAACAACTAATGCGCCTGTGGTAGGTGAGGTTGAGAGAGTTGTTGAAAGTATGTCTATTTCCCCAGTATTTCGAATGTATAATCTTTTAGTTCCTGTTGAGTATAACCCAAGCCCATTATTTGAAAAAGAACCGATATAAGTATCATTATTTACTCCGTATTGCTCAATACCAAATTTACCATATACAGCTCCTCCACTTCTTTTTAAATTAATACCCCCTTGATTGGCGTTTCCAATATAATAATATGCATTGTCTGACCCATCATCACTTATTAAACTATTTACCATATTGCTACCATTCCATTTAGGAATGTAGTTTATTGTAAGTCCTGTAATTGCAGGTTGAAATGCACTAGTATTAGTATAAGCCGATGAACCTAAGCCTAACCAAGATTTAATACTAGAATTATCAGCAACTCTAAACTTATTATCAGATACATCCCATGCAATCAATCTATTTACATTAACAGCTTGATTGAAATCTATAGGATAACCTCCCCATTGATTAGAATTGCCTGCGCTGTTTGCATAGTTTACACTCTGAGCAGATATATTACCAGTATTAATAGCGCTACCTAATGGTTGATATGTAGTACTATCCAAACTCCCATCACCTTTAAGAAATTGTGATGAAGTTCCACCAGATACTTTATATTGGGTTGCAGTTACATAATTTTTAAAAAATACATTGTCAGACCCATCAATGTACATAGGAGTGGTACTATCGGTATAGTTTCTTATAGAAAATCCTATATTACTTACACCATCTATACTGTTTTTAATATTATATTCCTTTGCACCTATTTGAGTTCCTTGAAAGGATATTAGTGCAGAACTTCCGTTTAAGTTTTGAAGGTACAAAGAATTAGATTGAACTATAGTGGAGTAGCTCTCAAATGTCAAATTATTAGCCCCTGCTGTCAATTTCAATCCAAGACCATTTGAATTATTTTTAAGATATCCACCATTTACAAATGAAATGCCAAGCCCCTGATTAAAACCAATATTGCCAGATTCTTGTCCGCCAGACAATGGTAAATAATTAGTCCACGGAGTATCAGTTATCCCATACCCAGATAAAGTAGATGGATGATTGGAAGAATACCAATAACCAACTAATGTCCATGGAGTACCAGTTACAAATCCACCATAGTTACCTAAGTCATTTGTAAATTGTGATAATAATGTAGGTTTAGAAGTTATTTCTGAATAAGTATAACTAGGTTTTGTAGAAGTTTTAGCCCAATTATAAACATCTGATGCAATACGAGAATCACTTAATCTACTATCAGTATTTACTACCCAATTACCATAATTACCAAGATCATTGGAAAATTGAGAAAGTAATGTTGGACGATTACCAATTTCGGTCCATACATAAGATGGTTTTACTGATTCTTTAGCCCATAAATATACATCACTTGCCGGCAAAGTAGTAGGATAATTTGGAAGTCCATAACCACTTGTTGTTGTTGGATGATTATCAGTACTCCATTGTAATACATTAGAGACGTTTGAAAGACCTATATCAGACTTATTTAATACAACAGTACCTACATAACCATTTACAGAACTTACTGCATCTGTGTTATCTACCTTGCCCCATACAGAACCATTTGCTATCAACCAATCTCCTACTTTCCATTCACTAATTGAACCCATAGTAGTAGAACCGGCTACAGATACTATATAATAATCACCATTTGAAGTTGGGGTTGATGGTAATGATGGTAATCCAGTTGACGCATCCCATAAACCTTTATAGTTTACTTGGCCCAATAAAGATACTGGTATTTGAGATAATGGAATTTTTGTATCACTTCCTAATGTAGCTAATCCATTAGCAACACCCATCAATGAACTTGATAATTTATTATTAAAAGTATTCCAATCAGTAAAACTTAATGAACCTGTAGAATTTGTAGAAGAAAGTCCTAAAGATAATTCTTGTTCATCCAATGTAAGGCCATTAGAAGAACCCAAAGTAAGTGGATTATGGTTTTTATAACTAAGCTTCTCTATTGCGCTTAAAACAGTGTCAGATGCGTTTACATTACCATCTGTTGCCACATACCCATTCAAGTAAGTTCCAAGAACTCTATTAGTAGTAAAATAAAGATTATCTTCTTCAGTCACTTCGATAGTTGTATAATAAGGTTTAGAAACAGAAAGAGCCCAAGTAGGAATATTTGTTATTCCATAACCTTGGACTGTTGTTGGCTTATTTAATAAACCGGAGAATGATAATTCATGTACGTTACCAGTAGACTGAGAATGGTCATAAGCTATCTTACCTAAGTCACCATAATAAGCATTAGTATGTAATTCACCAAGAAGAAGATTTTGTTCCGGAAGTAATAAAACCCATTGACCATTTTTACGACCATAAACTTGTTCATCAGGAGCATCACCGATACCACTAGTAAAAAATATATTTGAAGGTTCAATTAAGTATGAAATTTTAGTATCATGAACATCAATATCATAATGTGGTGTAGACTCATCAATTATTACTTGATAAGTAACTACAACATTATTTAGATTCAATTCAAAAATTGATTCTTTTACATTAATATCCTCGGTGTTATTACCACCAGTATTATTTACTAATATATCAAAAGTATCCATTATTATCTTATTGTACTAATTGGCAAGACTTCTCTTCTTCCTGGTGCAAAACCAGTAATTTTTTTACCTGTTGAAAGAATGATATTAAAATCAAACTCATAATCTGCCGGTTCAGCAGTCATTTCATGTTCAGGAATAGTAATGATATTATCTGCTGTAGTAATAGTATTATCTGCTGTAGAATATTGTTTTCCTAATACATTACCATTCATCAAATTCATAACTATATTAGCGCCATCTAATACTACCGGTACACGTATTTTTTGCCCAACATTATCTGGATCATCTATTAACGCATTTACTTCAATAGTCATTTCTGGAACTGTAGATTTATAATAAACTGGGTCAAGTACTAACATAATAATTATTTGTTTGCTCGTGGAAATTCATCAGTAATCGTAATCTTTGATACTTCTTTTTGGTTCTCAAACATTGTGGCCGAAGAACGTTTCTTAATGGCATCTTTATTTACATTTGCCAAAACCTTATTATAATAATCATACAAATCACTGGCTTGTTTTAAAGCATCAAGTCGTTCTTTTGTATTTGGGATTTCTATCTCAACATCATGAACTCGGTCAATCATTGACTCACCATCTTCATCAAGTTCTTTATGTGTAACCTTAATTTTCTTTTTAATCATATGAGGCATCTTTTGTACTACCTCAGAAAACATATCAATATCTTCTTTTAGTGTATCAAGTAATATCTCATTACGTGTTCTTGAAAATTTAAGGTACCCGGCAATACATTTTTGTACCCATTCATTCTCTTCAAAATCACTTACTTTTTTATAAGTCCCGGTATGACTTTTTACCGCTTGTGACCTACGTTGTTGCAAAGGTTGATTATGAAGGTAGGAACGCTCTTCTCCAAAGACTTTGTATACATAATAGATATAAGCCATGGCCTTATAAAAAAAGACCTTATTTGTACTTGTATCATAACGTTTAAAATCTCTAAACTCTGGCATTTGCATTGCCATATCAGTAACTTTTATTACCGATTCTTCAAGATATAAAAAATCTTCTACTTGCATTGTTTAATATGTTTTATAAATTCCTTCTCGATTAATAAACATCATAGATTCCAAAACACCTTTTAAAGCAACATCTAAAGGTATAAGTTCTTTTGAATGCATTATTTCTGTCTCAGTAATATTATTAGAAACATGTTTTACTTTAATACCTATTAATCTACTTACACGAATAGAACTTCCATTCTTATCTTTTATCTCTTTGCTTTTGAAAATAGCATGGTCAACTACAAAGACTTTTTCTAAATTTGTGATATTCACTACAGGAATACCTGGCTTTATCCAATTTGACATATATTAGTTTTTAAATGTTATGTGCAAAGATATAAATTGTTTTTGCAAAAAAGAGAAGATAGTATTTAAACTACCTTCTCTTTAACATGCTAAAATGGAAGGTCCGAACCTTCACCACTACCTACTGGAATACCACCAGTAACAAATGGTTTTGCTCCACCACTATTTTCATTAGGATAAATAACAGCACCGGCCGGTGGCATCATACTATTACTTTCTGGAATAGGCATACCAGGAACATCTGCCGGCACTTCCGGTTTCTGTATGGAAACAATAGTAAGTTCATTGAAATACTTATCTTGCCATGGCTTACCCTTTGTCTCAATCTCACAATCAATATGCAATGTAGGATTGGCCAAGAAATATTCATGGATGTCAGTAAAACACTTTACACTAAACTCAACATTGTCAATCACACTTTTCACAATCCATGTACCAATTGTATAAGGACCATTTTGACCTTCTCCATCATAATTATGGAAATTCTTTACCAACGCTATTCTTTGTACTACTTTCATCTCTTTGTTCTATTTGTTCTCCTTTTGGTTCTATTTTGAAATACCATTCTTTTCTCACCATTCTCAACTACCGTATTCCATTCCCAACGATAACGCATTACTTCATAACCATAGTTTACTGACAGAAGCAAATGGAATAGCCTATAAGCCTCGATTGGAACCGAAACAGTACCATGGTTCAATAAAGTAATCAACCACGTAGAAAGCATGTGTGAGTTGTTTATCTGACGTTCATTATCCTTATCAATATCACTCATTATTAAATCAGGGACAAATACCGGAGTAGTCAACAAACCACTAATGATTTGTTCTTTTTCCAATAAGTTTTCAGATAATGATAAGTTAGTTGCAAACGCCTCAGAAAACTGCCTTTGAGAAGTAGATAATAAATTCTGCAAACTCAATAGAACCTTACCTAAATCATCTCTTGAAAAATAAACATCTCCTTTTTTGATACTGTCAATAAAATCTTCTACAGATTCTTTTATAGAAAGAAGACCATCTTCACTACTAGAATAAAATTCAATTCTTACACGATAATCAGTAAACTTGATTAAACGAATACCATTAAACTTTTTTACAAAAGTACTTTCAGTAGAACTAAATACTCTACCACACTTTTGACAACTATACAAATAACTCTCATTACCCCGTGCATCTACTATACTACCATGGAACAATGAACCTCGCGTATCACAACGCCTTACTAAGCACTTAATAAATGCTCCTAATGAACGATCACTCATAAATTATTCTCTTTAAAATTATACCCCAAAGATAACTAATAAAAAAACAACTACCTAGTAATAATACTATTATAAATTACCATTAACATCACAACCATTCCAACGAAGAACATATCCTACACTACCATATACAATATACAAGCCCCCCGTATACCCACTACCAAATTACGAAAGCCTTGGATACTCTCTGCTAACTCCCCCCGGTTAGACGTATAAAAAAATTAATTACAAATTAAAAACAAAATTATTATGAGCAAATTATTGTACAAAGCAGACAAAGCTGCTGAATTGAAATTCGACCTTAGTGACATCGTGCCAACATCATTTGAAATCGTTGGACAATTCTATCGTGACGGAAGTCAGAAGACTGCTGCCGGCAAGTTGGTAAAGATTGAAGCAGATGATGCTGATGTATCTAATCCAAACTTACGCATCTGGTGTAACATGGCTATCGCAGGAATGACTGACAACTTCTCTCAAGAAGTGACACGCATGAACTCATGTGGGTTCGAGTCAGTGATTGACAAAGATCAAGCTGCTAATGGTATCATTAAACTTAAAGCAGGTGCTAAGATTAGCTGCTTAGGTGGTGTAATCAAATACAGCATGTAAGAACAACAAAGGGAGATGTAATGTCTCCCTTTTTTTTAAATACTATTACCTCGAAATACTTACTTGCTAGAGTTGTTGCGGACTGGCTTGTTTAAGTGATTCCTACGCACGCATTACTATTATTATACACACACTAATACTTATCATTATGAAACCTTCTAAACATATCATTGAGCATATTATATATGCCTTTATATTCGGTGTTGCATTTATATTCTTTGCTACTCATACATATATATATGGTAGAGCAATTCTTATTGGTGCATTGTTCTTCTTTGTACTACATGTGCATGAAGCAATAGAACATTATAAGAATAGATAATACTACTAATTGATGGCGTTACTCGTGAGAGTAGATGCATTTGATTCTATCGGTACCTCATTTCACCCAACAAGGTGCAGAAGCCATCAATTAAATCTATTTCAATAACCTTGATTATCTTTTAATATCTTACCAAAGTAATCAATCCATTTAAGTCTATAAGGTTTGTTGATATGTTTATTCTTATACATTGTCAACTCCTCATATGTCTTAGTAGAATAGAACTCTTTGTATTGACTCATTGCTAATGTATCATCATCTAATTTTTCTTCTATTGGTTGAATAACAACTTGGTCGTTATTTGTCATTATGACAATATTATTGGCTATTTGTTGTCTAGGTTCATCAATAGACTTATTTATCACTGGTGGAATAGCATCATGCTTATAGTTCTTTTCTTTATCGGATTGATAGTATTCAACACCTACATAGATAGTATAAATACCTGATTGATACATTCCTATATCATTGTATTTACGTATTACAGTACTCAATGATACTTCTAAGAATAATGCTAAGTCTGTTTTAGATTTAATACAGACGGCTATATTCGTTTCTCTGTGAATTACTATTGCCAATTTCTTTGCCATAATGAAATGTTTTAATGGATTTATTACGCAAAGATAATTATTATTATTCATTCATAAACTATACAATCATGCAAACATTTAATTCTAGAACAACTCAAATACTGTTGTTATTTTCATTGATAATAATACTTATTATCACTTTTGTATCAGTAACTTACAAGGTAGAAACACCACGTAAACAACCTCTGAGAATCGTACAGAACATTGTAATAGACATTGTGCCTTCAAATATAGAAAAGGATATGTCATACATTATTATCCAAGATAAGCGCTCTGGACAGCTAAATATAGAGTCTGTTGGCAACGAACAACTACAATATTTCAAGGTAGGTGATACGCTACAATAGGCTACAGTAAAGGGTTTCAGAGCTTTTGAACACCCTCTGTACACTCCTATTCTCTGCTATTGCTATCTATAGTCTCTCTTAGTATATAAAGCTTATAATGCGTTGAATTCGTCGTTATATGTATTAGTACGGTTTATTGAGATATAGTGGTGGCATTGGTGAGTTGGTTGTATTCCTTAAGTATTCATTTCTTATAATAGAGTATAGTGTGTTGAATCTATTGGTCTACATTATATTAGATTATTTGATAGTGGTTGTGATTGGTGTAATCCGGTGTATCAGATACTATATAATATTGTAAGATTTGATTACTTTTGCGGGCTTGTTTAAGCTACTTTCTTTTATTGATATGATACATAGTGTCATTCTATTGCTATTCGTTCAACAGTGAGCTTTCTATGCGTTGAAATGACGTGTGTGGTTAGTGTGAATGATAGCTTATTTGCTATATATATAATTTAAAACTACAAAAACTTATTATAATGGAAAAAATAAATACAATAATTGAAATAAAGCATTTTATTGAATGTCCATATTGCCATAATTCAAAAAACAGAATCGACCACTTATTTAATGAAGAAGGAAAAGAAATTAGTTGGGGATATTGGTATTGCGATGAATGTGGTGGTGGTTACAAAGGAATAGTAAAAGGTAAAGAAGTTTTTATTGAAAAAACAATAAAAAGAAAAGACGATTCTATTATTTTTCTTAAAAATGGAAACATATTACTTGCTATAAAAGGAATGTATTTTAATGGTAATCATGATATAGAAAATGATAGATATTTTTATGAAGAACATACTTGTCCAATAAATTATTTAAAAAATGTAGAAATGATTATTAATTTAGAAGATGATAATATTGATCCACATGGTATTTTTAAATTTATTACTTCTATACCATATATTAATTTAGAAAACGTTGAAGATATTAAAACATTATTACCCTCTTTTTAGCATAAATATAGCTCATTTCTATTATTGTCTATTTATTCCTTTATATAAACTATTTATTATTCATTTAAAAACAAATTCTTATGAAAACAGGTGACTTAATTATTTTGAAAGAAATCTACATCAATGGATGTGGTAGAGATTATCCAGCAAATTCTATTGGTACATTAGCTAGTGTAGTACCAGATAGTGATGGTGATTTACGTGTTGTATTTGCAATACATAGTAATGGTAATTATACTTATGTTCCAGCTGATAAAGTAAAATTAATCCCAGAAGATAGTATTACAAAAGCTAAAGATATTTGCGAGAATGCTGTGCTCTAACGACCCAATCATTATGCTACTGTATCTCCTTATGGGATTTGCAGTAGCTGCTCTTGCTCTTTGCTTTCAGCATATACAAGAGCCTGGAATGATATTCGACTGGTATCATGACTGGTTATACAAATACGTGCGATATAAGCGACTTTTATCTAAGTATGGTAAGAATATACGTTTTATATCTTTTATGGCCTATATAGCAAAGCCATTGGGCTTATGTCCCTATTGTAATGGGATATGGATTGCTATCATCACTTACTTGATTGCTTTTGGATTCTATTGGGATATATTTCTATTCATTGGCATATCATGGTTCTTTATTCGATTTATTCAACAAAACAAAATCATTTGATATGATCATTAATAATATACAACAAGTTTATGATATTGTTGGTAATGAAATAATGTTATCCGGGTTAAGTAATAGTCAAATAGCAACGAAAGCTGGAGTAACTGAAAGTATGGTTAGTTCAGTAAGAGGTGGAAGATATATACAAGTTAGTTTTGAAAAATTCATTGTGATTTGTAAAGCTTTAGAAATTGAACTTCAAATTAATATTAAAAAATAATAGTATGCTTGAAAATAAAGGAATAGAAGATAAAATCTTCTACATGCACAATAACAAGATTGAACATAAAGCAATCTTAGGTATATCAACATATGTTGGTAAATGTGAAGTATTAATGAGTAGCAATAAAATTGTTCCAGAAGGTGAATTTCTTGTTATTTATCACATGGGTTCATATCAAGAAATTGATGCAATAAATGCTTATGATACTCTTGATGATTTAATGCAAAGTCTAACAACACCATTAAACTTACCAGATGGCATACAAAGTAGAGAATCCTAAAGGATTTAAAGTAATAAACACTACAGCTGTTGAATGCCTAAAATGGGGTGGATTTGGTGTATGTGATCATTGTAATCAATCTTCTAATGAAGGTCGATTTATTGCAGTTCTAAATCATTGGGTATGTCCTGAATGCTTTGATAAATGGCTTAAACGTGCTGTTGTCTATGAAGAGGACAAACCTTATGAGACTAAAGTATTTAATCGCTATGCCAAATTGCTTGGCTTACCGATTGAATAGTGATTGGAATAGCTTGGATAATTATCTCGTATCTAGTCGTGTAGAATAATGACAAATAATTATTAGGTAGCTAACAATTACAGGGAGTGTAGCTCATCAGATAGAGTTTACTGCATAGAAATATGTGTTGTAAGGGTCGGAGGTTTAAGTCCTTCCACTCCCACAAATATTAATAAAAACTATTTATAATGAGAAATTTGAATAAGATTGTTTCTATTGTATTAAAAATGATAGAGAATAATGAATGCGAAGATTTGACTAATGAAGAATTAGAACAAATATCAATACTCATTCATAGACCTACCACAATGGGTCGAGAAGATGCTGCTAAGTTTATGGGAGTATCTTTGACTAGGTTTCATGAATTAAAAGATTATGGTATAATACCTGAACCACGTAAAGTAAAAGGATTTCGTGAAAAATCATATTATGTTTCAGATTTAAAAAAAGCATTAGAATTAAAGAAACAACTAAAGCTATAAAATTCATTAGTCCTAGATTACAGTAGTATATAATTTTGAGGTGTCAACAATTCAGTTGGCAATTAAAAACTATATATTATGGCTTTAACGTTAGACGGTATGTTGCCAGCTGCTTCATTAGGCGGTGGTAGTTCAATGGGTTCCGGAGTAGGTCTTGGAGCAGTAGGTGGTGGTGTTGCAGGTTTAGTACTTGGTTCACTTCTTGCAAGTAATGGTAATGGTGGTTTATTTGGTGGTGGTAACAATAATGCAAATGTTGCTGAATTTGGTGCTATCAACAATCAATTACAATCATTAGGTGGTCAAATCAATGGTACAGCATTGACAGCTCAAATTCGTGCTGATACTATTGACCTTTCTCAAAGTATTAGTACTGTAGGTACACAAATAGGACAATTGGCAACTGCTCAAGCTGCAGCTAATTTTACTACTTTGGATTCAATCAATGGATTGGGAAGAGATATTACCGCTTCTCAAAATCAGAATGCTCTTCAACAATTAAACAGTTTCAACAACCTTACCACAACTACATTGCAAGGCTTCAATAGCTCAGCAATGCAAGTACAAAATGCTACGAATCAAATCATAGCACAAGGTACAGCTTCTGCAGCTGCAATGGCTCAATGCTGTTGTGAGATTAAGAGTACTATTCTTGCCGATGGTAATGCAACACGCGCACTTATCAATGATTTGAATGTTCAAAATTTACGTGATCAACTTGCTACTGCAAATGGTAAAGTAAGTAACAACGAACAAAATCAGTATTTGTTGAGTACTATTTTGCATCACATTACTCCTACGGTTGGTAGTACAATAGTTTAATCCTTATAATCATGTCTAGTCCATTAACTGTGGGAGCCACTGCAATAGTTGCAGTACCCGCAAACAGACATAGAGTTGATGTAAGGTTTCAGAACACTGGTGCTACTATTCTTTATTTAGCAAGAGCGCCAATTGTTCCGACAGCATTAAATTATGAAATCATGTTAGCTATTCCAACAGCAGGTGAAATTAATGAAGCATTCATCAGTACTAATAGTACTGCTCAATTCAATGTATTAAGTTCTGCTGCAGCCGGTGTATTAGCTATTTATGAAACTAACAGAGTCTAACCTTTAAAATTAGAATAAAATGGAAGAAATAACATTGCATTTGCCTCTTATTAAAGTTATAGAACTTGTTAGGCAAGAAGAAAGAATGATGATTAAAAAGTTTTTAGCTACAAATGTAGGTCAATCAACTGCTGATATTATAGATCAATATATACCAGTTGAATCTGAAGTATTGGCTATGTTTACATGTCCTGGTATTGGATAAACTTTGTAGTACTATATAAAAAGAGTTATGATTAATTTTGTAACTCTTTTTTTTGTTTAATTTATAAATAATATTGATATGGAAAATGAAAAATTACCTATTGCAGATTTAGGTGTAAAACAAGTACCTGCAAGTGAAGCTATAGATGGCGGTAATCAACCTTTAGCTGGTACAGCTACTACTAAGCCAGTGCTAAACTATCCACGTAATGAAGAGCTTGTTATTCAATGTGTGATTAATAGTGAAGCCGAAGGATATGCTCTTTTAAGGGCATTACAAATCGTTGTGAATACATTTGGTGCCACTACATGTACTCAGCTTGTCACTAAGCTTGAGAATAAACCTCAACTTGCTGATACTGTAAGAAAGTATATTCCTATTGTACTAGCAATGTAATAATGGAACGATCTAATGGCGGAATTGGTAGACGCAAGTAGAATGTAACTGATTGGGAGCTCAGATAATAGCCTAATAGGAAATGATTAGGTAGGAGAATGGAATATTCGATAAATGATTATCTAAGAAGTCTGAAATAGAGCTTCGACACTTAAAAGAGTGGGAATGAAACACTACGGCTCCAACGATACGAAAGTAAAACAATCATCCTGGTTCGAATCCGGGTTAGATCACAGACCAGTCTGTACACTGGTAGTATTGAAGTTTAGTTACTCAATCGAACAAATGTATGGGATCGGTCTATTAGTGTAAATGACGCACAATCTGGAATGAAACAATCAAGCAACTAGTGATCACTAGTGACAGACATTTCAAGGTAATTCTTGACTGAATAGCATGTTAGTAATTCAATTTAAGGATAGAGAGGGTTTGATTCCCTTATAGATCACAAACTAATAATCAAATAACAAATTTATGAATGAAACTATTTTTACTCAACCTGCTGTATTTCCACAAGCAACATTAAACACATATACTCCTAGTCCAATATATGTAGAACAACAATCTAATTGTTGGCATCAAGAGGATTATCATAATGGTTATCCTAATACATGTAATCCTTATTGGCATGTTGCAGGAAGATGTTGTCAGCATGGTTGTAGTCTTTGTTATGACAAGCCTTGGAATACAGTGCCAGTTGGTGATGGAACGTTCATCCTTGCCCTGTTTCTGACAGTTTATGCGCTATTCAAATACTTTAAAAGACAATCTCATGAAACTAAAACGTAAAAAGACATTTATGTTATTATTTGTATTGGTGGTATTGATAGGACTTATGTTCTTCTCTGGTGCTATCATTGAGATATTTGATATTGAGTTAAGCAAACCTGCTCGTGTTTATTATGAACCCGACGAAAATAAATAAAATGAAGAAACTATTACTATTAATTGTCCTATTACCTATAATGGTAGTAGGACAATCTTTTTTATCTATTACAGGTGCTATTATTGCTCCAAAAACAGATACCGGTAATGAAACTGGTGCCAGTCTATCCGCTTCATTCAATCATATCATTGGACCAGTAGTAATACAACCAGTAATGGCTATTACTATGATGTCCGGGATAGATAATGAACGACGTAGAGAACGCCAATACTCATATAATGTAGAGATGGCTTCAATAGGTATCAATCTGCTTAGCACTGGTGTGTTCTATGGTGTTGTTGGATTTCATTTAAATGGTAATACTTTAAGCAATCAGTTTAAATTAGTTCCCAATCAATTTGATCGTACCTCGCGTAATAATCTATTCTTTTCTGAATATATTGGCATTGGTTATCGTACTTCTGTCAATATTGAATTTGGTCTTATGTATGCCAATACAAACTATATGGAAGGATATTGGCCTATTACTTCAAAGCATAACGATATGTACTTGCAATTTAAAGTATCGTATGATATTCCGCTTCATAGTAAATGTAATTGCGAACATAGAAATTATTATTAAATAAATAATTATGGGAAATAAAAAAATACTAAAAGAAAAAGATGTATTTCCATTTGGTAAATATAAAGGATGTGTTATTGAAGAAATATTTAAAACCAAAGAAGGAGTATCTTATTGTTGGTGGTTTATGAAAAATATAGAAGGATATGAATTTGAACTTAAATTTACCAATTTAATTTATAAAGAATATAGTAGATATTTCATGAAAGAAAGCTCAAAAAAATCATATGATTCAATTCATATGGGTAGTCATGGAAATGAATGGGCTTCTGAAAATGGATATATGGAACATTTTTAATATTATTACTAAAACTCAAATAAAATGAAAAAAGAAAAAGTATGTGTAGGTAATACTATCGTAGTCGATGTGTGTCAACCGAAGTTCGGTAAGTTCCTAATAGGGCGTTTTCAGGAGATGATATGTAAACTTACCTATCCGGATGGTCTGAAAAGATTAGAATACGGATGTGTGATAACAGCAACAGTACTTGTCATTAAAGATAAGTCGTTATCTGTTCTTGTGGAAGAAGTAATAAAGAGTGCTGCTGCAGTAAATGCTGAATTAAGCAAATCAATCACTTCTCTTGCTACTTTATGGAGTAAACCAAACAATCATACAAAGAAAGATAAATCTATCATTAGAACGCTTTAAAATCGATATTATGAACGAAGAAAATAAATATATAGGTGATGGCGTATATGCTTCATTTGATGGTTATCAAATATGGTTAGCTGTAGACAATCACCACAATAAAGTTGTTGCATTAGAACCAGAAGTTATGCAAGCTTTAATAAATTACCACAATAGTCTTTTATTAAAACAAAATAACGAGATATAATTATGGACTTAGAAGAAAACATAAGTAAACTTGAATCATTGGCTAAAGAATTTCTTCTTAGTAAGAATATTATCACTGTCGGAAATACAACTACCGGCAGTGAGGTAGACTTGTCTAATGTACTTGCATTATTTGTTGAAAAGATGCAAAAACCACAACCAATGCATAATCTAATGAAAATGTTTAAAACTGCAGAAGGAATACTTGTAGTAAAACCACCAAAAGATATAGATTTCGATAAGCTTGTTGAATTGATAAAAGGTATCAGTAAGAAACCTACATTTGTTCAAGAAAATGAATCTGGTCTTGGTTTACATGGTATGCCTTTTAATGTTGAGTTTTCAAAAGATTATCTTTGGAATGAACCGGTTATTATGACAGGTTTCAAAGAATACAAAGAATACATGCGCGATTGTCCTGACCCATCTTTTAATTTTGAAGATTGGAAAGATATGATGGATAAATACAATCAAGTAACCAAAGAAGCATTAGATGAAGTTATTGAACCATTTACATGGATTGATAAAGATAGTTTTGATGTATTATCTGGTAAGAAAGAACCAACACGTATTGGTATCATTGGTAATGTAGATAATGGTAAATCAATAATGATGCATAGATTGGGTGCTCGTAACATAGGAAAGACTTTAATGGCTTCTATTGAACAAATACCATTTGAATTAAATGGATTAGGACAAGCACATCATAAAGGTATTATTGCTATTGTTCCTGATAAAGCTACAATGGATTATGCCAGTGAAATTACTCGTATGATTGCTAAAGATACATCTATTAAAAATATAATAGTTGTTACTAAAGAACAGTATGATGCACAAGGAAAAGATTCTTTATTGAAAGCCAGTTCTATTGGTATTACTCAACAAATGAATGAAGTTCCTGTATTTAATTATGATATAATAAATAAAGATTCTGTAATATCAGGATTAAAAGAATTATGGGATAAATCATGGGACACTAAAAAGCAAAAACGTAACAATTATAAAAAGAAAAGGAGAAAATAATTATGAAAACTTTATTTACAAAACAAGAATTACTTTCAAGAAAAGGATGTTATTCATCTAATGATATTGAAACATTATTTCCAAATAATAATGATGTTACAATAAAAGAGATTTTGTCAATTGAATCAGTAAATATTAAAGATAAGCGTTGGTTTATATATAATAGTTGTGAACTAACTTTAGATGAAAAGAAAGAACTATCATTATTATTATCATGGGCTGTTTTACCAATATTTGAAAATAAATATCCTGATGATAAAAGAGTTCGTGAATGTTTAGATGGAATTGTAAAATTTAATAAAAATCTAATTACTAAAGATGAATTAATTATTCTTAGAAAAGCTGCTTATGCTGCTTATGCTGCTTATGCTACTACTGATGCTTATGCTGCTGCTGATTATGTTGCTTATGCTGCTGCTGCTACTGATGCTTATGCTGCTGCTGCTGCTGCTGCTGCTTATGCTGCTGATTCTAAACAAAAATATTATTCTGAAAAATTAAAAGATGTACTAATAGCTTTTACTAATTCAAAATAATTATTATATTTGTATCATGATACAATCAATAATTCATCCCATCACCGGACAGACGTTTGCAATATGCAGCGACACACTACTATGCGTGATTACGGTTATTATTAGATTTGTTTCGGATATCAATCACCTTTTTAAAAAGGTATATTGTCAAATTATACAAGAACTATCTAGTTCATATGGTTAGCTAATATATCTTTCAGTAAATAATAGATTGATATAAATTAAACGTCCAGATACTTTATTGTATCTGGACGTTTTCGTTTTAAATTAAAAATTAAATAATGGCAACTGAAATAAATAAAGAAGCATTGGAATTAATAGATAATTTTATTATGCTTAATCATCAACATGCTATTGATAGCAAAGAAGATTATGGTATGTCTTATTCTTATCATATCAAATGTGCATTATTAGTAGCTGAGATTCAAAAAAGAAATGATTTACTAATTGAATTAAATAATATTTTAAAAAAGGAATAAAATGAAAACAATAAAAATGTTGTTCGTAAAAGAACCGGTAGCTATCGTACCAACTATTGAGTTGCGTAGATACTCTTATGATACCAAAGAAGAACTAAAAGTTGGTGAAGTATATTCTTCTCCATCTTATCCAAAAAACTTCTTACAAGTAGACTCTATTGAGCCGAAAGACGATAACCTTGCGTTGCCATATAAGATTAAAGAACTTGTTATTGGTGAACCGCCGGCGATTGCAGTAAGTAACACAAACTTAGTATATCTCAAAAAAGTAAATTAAGATGAAAAATCTCATTTATAGCATATTGTCGATAATTTTGTTTATCGGTATGTTCCTTGGTCTTGAATATGATTTCCGAACAAACAATAATCATGTTCTTGGCTTATTCTCACCTATTCAATGGATGGCAGTACTATTCCTATTTTGGATAACTATTGTACTTTTGAATATATGCCTTGCTTATGCACTAAAACGTGTACATAAAGCTTCAAGCCTATTATTCTATATTGAATCAGATGATGAATGCCAGTTATATGTTATACCTTTTATGCAAGTCATTGTGCTTATAAATAATTTATTTTGTTGGCTTGCTATTATCAATGGTCGTATAAATGACGAAGATCGAATACAAGAAGAGTTTGAAAAAGAGTTTCATAAAAAAACTATTGGTTCAAAAAGGTAGTTCTCTCCTTAATGGCTTTCGTTATTATCATATTTCTTCTTATACATCTTTCAAGAAACACTTTGTAGATTATTCTTCTTTCAATCGGAGCTATTCGTATGCACCGGTTGAATTTGTGTGTCTTGTATACTGATAATGTAAGAAAACCTCCACGCTTAATGATATGGGAAATTACTTGACCATAATAGTTCAGTAGTCTTTCTATATCGTTACGCGTGACAGATTTAAAATTTACTGGATCCTGTTCTTTTACTTTGGCCAGGACTCTTTTACTTATTTCCTTATTTGTAAATAGCATATCATAATGATTTGCGACAAAGATAACACTTTCATAAAACATAACGTAAATGAAAACAAAATTAGTAAAACCAAATTTAAGCTCGTTTGAGCTATCTAAATTGAATTTCTATGCTGACTACTTAGGTTACATATTTAAGTTCAACAGAGAGAAGCAAAGCGCCCTTTTTGAAACCATAGAAAAAGAAGTTGCATACATACAAATGGATGAATACAATCATCTCTTTCTTGTGTGGAAAAATGATGAACGTATAGAATTTATTGATGAAAAGATAAATATTTGTATGAAACTACATGATATCAATATTTTCCCTGATGTATTTTCTACATTATCATTAATTATTGGTATGCATGTAATAACTGGAGAAACAGTTTCAAAACAAAAATATAAAAAGCTATGTCTACACACTCTGTAACTACAACCTATGATGAGTTCTTAGATAAGCTTTATGTTCTTTGTCCTATTGGTAATGCTGAGGTAATATACCAGGTTATGCTTACCATATTGAATAAACCACTTCCTACTAAAGAATTGTTGACATTTGAATTACTATGCAAGCGATTCAAAGATTATCAGAACTTCATTAAGCCGTTCAATGCCGGCGAGAAACAGTTCATCAAAAAAGACAAAGAAGAGAAAGAACTTGGAGCATATATTCAATTGGAAATGTACAAGAATGATTACAGTAAACAACACAACGATCCTAATGATTTTTATTTATTTGGAGTATGAAAGATAAACCTATTGATTTATTTAACCAACCTAAAGTAGTAAAACCAAAGAAAGAAAAGAAACCAAAGAAGTCAGCTGACCGGGACCCGAATGTTACTCTCAATAAAGAACAAGAAGAAGCCATTCAGCTATTACGAGCTTTTTTGAAATCTGATACTGATTTTGATTTTACTATTGAAGGTAAAGGAGGAACCGGAAAATCCTTTCTGATTCAAGAGTTATTTAAACGCAAGAAACAGAACTCAGATGAATGGTATGTTCCGAATACCGTAATTGGTGTATGTGTTACTCACATGGCACGTATCAACCTTATGAAGTCAATACCGAATACTACTACTTATGCTTCTGCAGCTAATCTTACAGCAATGTATGATCCTAATGGAACATTGTATTTTGTAGAAAAGTATGGTGGTAGTCAGTTTTCGGAACTTATGGGATATAAGTACATCGTAGTAGATGAATGCTCTATGTTCTCAAAAGGTATGATTGCTATGCTTCGTAAGTGTTGCTCTAAAACAGCTAAGATTATATGGCTCGGTGATTCTAATCAGTTGCCACCAATTGAAGCTGATGGAGATAATGATAGTCCTACTTTTGATTTCAAGAACAAGTATCGACTTACCATTAAAATGCGTCAAGAGAATGAAGATCATATAGCAATTCTTGGTGACGAAATTTGTGAACATATTGCCGGTGATAAAGATGTTTCTTTCCTTTCTACTATGACTCAGCAATGGGATGCAGTAAAAGGTAAAGGATATTCAATTACAACCATGGACAAAGCCATAGACAGCTATGTAAAGAACTTTCAGGCTGGAATGGATATTCGTATCACTGCATACAGAAACAAGCGTATAATCGAACACAATAAAGTAATTCGGAATATGCTTTGGGTGGAGAACTCAAATGAAATGTATGTTCCCGGCGAACTTATTGTTATGAATGAACAGTATGCACCACACATGAATATTATCGCGTACAATGGACAATCATTCCGTATTCAAAATCTACATATTGAAATGGTAGAGTTTGTTGAATGTTTTGTCATATCAGTTCCAAAAGTTGGAAGAAAACCTAAATCAAAAGAGACAGTGCAATTGCTTGTTCCTACTGAAAATGGTTATCCTCTTTACAAAAACCATTTGGATAAGCTGAAACGTACTGCGATAAAAACGCATGAATGGTCCGAACATCAAGCTTTCAAAGGAAAGTTTGCCAATATATCGTATGGCTATGCTATGAATAACTATAAGATACAAGGTAGTACCATAAAGGGATGCTATGTAGATTTAAGTGATATCATGAGTGTAAAGCCTATATCAAACAAACGTAAGTTACAAGCTTTTTATGTCGGAGTAAGTAGGCCGACTTCATTTTTAGCAATATTTTAAATTATGATAATATCAATATTTGATTACAACATCAGTGGTATTCCACCAGTTGTCGGCCCTATTGATTACCAACCTCATATGCAAGGTCATATTCATTTCGAAGAACGTAAGTTTCCGATAAGTGATATTACTCTTGAATTTATTTATGTAGGATTTTAAAACAAATAAAATGAAAAAATTAATTCATAGTCCAGCACCTTGGTATCCTATTCAATTTGCAGGAATATATATGCTTAATGATTCTGATAATTACGAATCAAAAGTATTATTATATTGTGATGAAGTAGGTGAAGATATTGCTGAAACAAATGCTATAATAGCATCTAAGGCACCAGATATGTATAAAGTATTATTTCAAGTAATACATCATGATGATAATGTAAAAGAATATTTTAGATTGCCTGATCCTGTAAGAGAAATAATTGATAATATTTTAAAAGATATTGAAACATTAAAAACAAAAACATAAATGATTAAAATTGGACTAAAAGCAAATGCTCAATGGTCTTTTGAAGCAATGAATGGCAATACGCTTGGTGGTGAAACTGATACTTCACGACAATTTAGTAGTATTATGCATCTTAGTCCGGAACAGTTCTTTGATTATAAAGAACTTCTTGACCAACATGGATTTGATAGTATTAAGTCACTGACTGAGCTTACAGAGAATCAAAAAACTGAGTATAAATGTGACTATATATGTCATGTAATTAAAAAGTAAATGGCAAAAATTTGTAAACACGAAACATGTACGTTTCCAATATTCTCTCACAACTATTGTCGTAACCATCAACACCTACGTACTGATGATAAAGCACAAAAAGTAAGAACAGCAATAACTACTTCTATTAATACAAAGAGTAAAGCTATAAAGCCTAAGTTTCGGCAGCCGACTGGTGAACTTGAATTATTCAAAGAAGTATGGAACGAACGCCCACATGTTTCAGAACTTAGTGGTGATAAACTATACTTCTTTGATATCAATAATTTCCACCATTTGCTTACTAAGAAAACGTATGAGCAATTTCGGTTGTATAAACCAAATATCATTCTTCTTACAAAAGGTGAACACTTTCAAATACATAATGTAGCTCAAAGTGTGCTTGTATCACAAGATAGTAGATGGCAGAAAGTATTTGAGAAATATCAACAACTAAAAGAGAATTACAACTATGGCCGAGAAACGGAATTACAACAGAAAACCACCATTACCGGCTAATGATTTTGGTAAACTCCCACCACAAGATATTGAATTTGAAAAAGCAATTCTTTCAACAGTCATTAATTATCCTGATAGTTTGGGTTTTGTGCTTTCTATTATTAAACCTCAATGTCTTTATAAAGTAACACATCAAAAGATACTAGAAACATTAATGGGAATGTCTGAACAGGAGGTTCCCATTGATAATACTACTCTTGTGCATGCTTTACGTAAGAATGAAATGATTGATGATGTAGGTGGTCCATATGCAATAATAGTACTTGCCGGTGAACCTCATTCACAACAAAACTTGGAATACTATTGCTATGTGATATTTGAAATGTATGTTCGACGTACTATGATTGAACTGTTCTCAAATGAAATCAATAACTTATACAAATACGATGTAGATATTAAAGAAATCTATGAACGTGTTTATGAAGAGTTAGAAAAGATATTTGAGAACTTCAATGATAAACAGATTAAGCACATGAAGAACTCAGTTGATAAGGCTATCAATGAAATTCAGAACTACTCAAGTGGTAAAGATATTTCATACCTTAGAACTGGGTTTAAATTGCTTGATGAACATGTATATCTTGCTCCAAAGTTTATCCTTGGTATAGCAGCATCACGTGGTGCCGGTAAGACTAGATTTCTTATTGAACTTATGCGTTCGATATTTGAAATCAATCCGGAAGATGTAGCTGCTCTATGGTATTCAATGGAAGATAGCGATACAAAGATCATTAGACTGTTCGCTGCAAAGAAAACAGGACTTACTGAGGCACAAATGCAAGGTAAAGGGTACAAACTATCCAATGACGAATTAAAGTCCGTTACAGGAGAGATAAACAAGTTTTCTAAGTATGATATAGATTTTGTAAATGAGCAAGAAACAATGTCAACCATATCACGTACTTTCAATCGATTCATAAAGAAAAGAGAAAAGAAAGTATGTTTTCTGATTATTGACAATATCATGCTTATTGATGATTTGTATAACAGCCCAGCCGGTTCCAACCAAATTCAAATTGAAGATAAGGTTGCGGCCAGCATTCGCGCTATCGTAAACAATGCCGATAAGAAAGGACATAAAGCTATTGTGATATTCTTGCACCACATGACAAAGGAAATGGAGAGTAAGAATAATTTCGAAGAAGCCTATCGTCCTAAGCTTAGTCACATGAAAGGAACCACTCGTTTTGCTGATGTTGCCAATGGTATTATTCTATTGAATAACCCGGGCATGCATAAAGATCTTATCAAAAAGCATTCTTCTCTTCCGGATATCAATTGTATCAATTCAAATGGTACTTCTATGTTTGTAAAAAGAGAAAAGCTTTTAAAGAATATGCTTATTGCTGAGGTAGCAAAGAATAGAGATGGTGATATGTCTGACGACTCTAAAGCTATCCAACGATGGATAGTTGATTTCGGTACTATGAAGTTTAATGAATTAAATACTCAAAAATAATGGAAGAAGAAAAATTAGGACAAAAACCAATTTGTCCATCATTAGGATATGGTCTTGGAATGTCTCAAAGATTATTTATTGCTACAATGGCAATGCAAGGATTTCTTAGAGGTGATGATACTTTAATACATTCAGAAGATGTTGCAAAATTATCATTTGAATATGCAGATGCTCTTTTAAGACAAGAAAATGAGTAAGATTGATGGTAATGTACCAAAACGTTTTCCTAATACTAAAAAGGATTACGTAAAGTATCTGAATGAGCTTGGTGAATCTCTCGGGGATGATGAATTTATCATTGCCGGCATAATGCGAAAGAGAAGAGATAACTATGGATAACTATTAAAAGACAATGATCCGGTTGCTTTCAACCTTGGTTACAATGAATGGAAATTAAATCAAAAATAAATAAATGGAAAACGCGTATAAAATTGTAGTAAGCAAAGTGTATTACATATCTCATGAAGAAGCACGTCAACGTAAAGCAAATGATGAAACAGAACGTGAATGTGCAAAACGTCTTGCTCTACGTAATATGGAAGAAGATGGACGTAATGGGTTCCTAGAGCCTTGTGAAGATAATTTTCAAGTTCATATAATATGAATAATGCAATAGAAATTAATTATTCTCTTTTTAAAGATGGATTGGGAATGGATGAAATTAGAAATATGTTTTATTCATATTGGGAATCAAACACATTTCAAAATGATGCAGTATCAAAAGGACTTCTAGAATTTACAAAAGGAAGTAAATTTATTCAAATTAAAAATGAATCAAATGAAACTGTAAAAAGTATCTTAGTTGATAGTAATACAGGTTCAATAATAAAAATAAATCATGAGTAAAATATTCGATTTTAAATCAAACAATGTTCAAGAAATGGAACTTGATGTTCTAAAACAAACATATCATGAAAAAAACTTCGATGGTAAACCCTCTTTCAATGGTATCTATCACTATGAACTTATTGAACGTATTGCTGCTATAATAGCAAAAAACAATATCAACTTCAATATTGAGTCAATCTTTGCCGCTAACAACAAAAAGGCCGGTCGTGATGGTGTATCAGTATCAAAAGAATTAGAAGCTCAGTATGGAGATAATTCTATTCAAGCGCATGTTCTTCGTCGCGTATTTACTACTATCCGGATTAATGATTTGGAAGATGATGAAACGAACACCGGTCTTGCAGTTGCATTTCACCAAGATGGAATTCAGATAGCTATTGGCCCTAACGTAAAGATTTGTCATAACCAATGTATTCTTGCAGCTGACAGAATGATTTCTACTTATGGTGGAGATGGCAAGATTAAAGACCTGGACAAAGTATTTCAAATCATTGATGATTGGATGCAGAACTTTACTGAGCAACGTTCACATGACCAAAAGGTAATATCGCGCATGAAAGCAATTGAAGTGTCTTACAACGATACTATGGCGCTTATTGGCCGGTTGAATACTATACGTGTTGTAAAAGATTCTTCTGAAAAATCATTGAAGAAACTTGAAGCAAATGTAGGTAGAAATTATCCTCTTAATCAAACACAGATTTCAACATTTGTTGAGAACTATCTATTGGAATGTATTAAGCGTGATTCTACGAATATGAGTTTGTGGGATATCTACAATATCTCTACTGAATTGTATAAGCCCGGGCAAACTGATTTTCCAAATATTATTGGACAGAACATTGCTTGGTCTGAGTTCTTAGTAAAAGAATATAATCTTTAAAAATATCATTATGGAATTTGTTGTAAAAATAGAAGATAATTGGATTGAAAATATTTATATTGTTGATGAAATAAAACATCAAATTATACAAAGTCTTTCAAAACAAATCACAGAAAATTTATTAGAAGGACATGTAAGATTAGTTGGTGAAATTGCAAGTAAAAAAGTTATTGAATCATTTGATGCAATGGCAAATAAAGCAACTGCTGATTTTATTGAAACTGGTAAATTAAAATCAAGTAGAAGTTCGGCAATGATTAGTGTTGCAGAATATATTGCTGAAAAATTTGAGTATAATTCAAATTACAATAGTCAAAAAGAATTGATTGAAAAACTTGCTAATAATTATTCTGTTGAAATGAAAAACAGATATGATATGATGTTTGCTTCTCAACTCGTTATAAAAATGAGTGAACAAGGTTTATTGAAAGAAGGAGTATTTGATTCATTGATGAAAAAGGATGAATAGCATGAAAGACGTAAATATTGAAAATGCTTTTGTAGTATTGAAAGGTAATCACATGTCAAATGACATTGAGCTTGGTAGTATCTTTCTCGAATGTAAATGCGAACGGTTCAAATTGAAAGTTCTTTCTTATGAACGTAAATTTAAAGATGGGAATACTATTTTTGAACTCGATATTGAAAATCCACATGATTTCAAAATGGCTGTATTTATCAATAATGAAGTGTCATTGAGTTATTGGACAAAGAAACGTTCTGATGTGTTTATCATTGGTATGATGCCAGTTATCTTAGCTGATGGAACAATTCGATATTTTGTATTCAATCAGTTTGCAGAAGAAAAATTGTACATTGCTCCAGGTAATCATTTAGGAATGGAACTAACAGTAGTAAAATACAAAAGTTGTACTGCTACATTTGGTGAAGGACCTGGTTGGGCGACTATCTACAGTATCGATAGCCATCAAGAAGGACAAGGACATGCTCAGGAACTACTTATTCAAGCAAAAGCGTATTATTCCTTACTTGATAAAGAAATGGCTTCTACAGTAGCTTTAAACCCTACTGTGGAGCATATCTTGGAAAAACTTTCTATTAAAGAATACAAATAATTAGCGAATTGTTTGGTAAACTTATAGAATTGTCTTTTCTTTGCAGTGTTCAATCGGAGTGACTATCGAATGAACATTCGGTAGTACCCTTTTGATACACTTAAGACCCCGAAGGAATGTCACTCCCTTTCGGGGTTTTTTGCGTTTAATAATTAATGAATATGCGTACAATAAAATTATCTATATCACAAGCTAAATTGGCAGTACAATCTAAGAGTAGATTGGAAGCTTTAGCATTTGCTATTCAGATAAAAGGTATGTATGTTTCATCTTGTCTAATGGATTGCTCTTCTAGTGATAAAAGTATAAAATACTCTAAGCTAAAAGAGCAATTTCATTTAGGACATGACAAGATTAAGAGAATAATAAAAAATGGTATTGAATATAAATATATTCGATTTGAAAATGGAAAATTAATAGCTAATAAAATGTATTCTGAAAAAGAATTAATTATTCGTCTTGATTTCAATTCAAAAGAATCTCTTTATAACAATAATCAGATAAAATCTCTTATTCAAAAAACAGTTATTATTGACCATATCAATAAAATTTCATTTATCAATGATACAATATATACGGTGAAGAATTGTAAAGTTTCTTATAAACAAAGAAAAACAGCAATGAAAAAATTATATAAGTATGCAGTGAATATTCCAAATGAATTAATAGGATTGAGTTATGATAGCATTTCTAAAATTGCAAATGTAAATAAAAACAAAGCCATTTTTTATATCAAAGAGTTAGTGAGTAAAAATGTAATAAATAAGTCAGTAAATCTTATTTTTACTGGTATTAAAGCTAAATCAAAAGATAAATCAATTCAAATTGAATATAAGAAAAATGGTAATAGTGGCTATTTAAGAAAAATAAATTATATGTATTACATACAAAGCAGTAATATATATTCTATATCCAATTTTAGTTTAATTAAGTATGCATGATTTCTTCACCCAAATATATGTGTAATAAAATAGGAGAGTAATATATGTCAATGAATAAAGAATTAATTGATAAATATGTTTTCAATTCAATTAAATATGGTTCTAAAGCAGAACAACTTTTATTGAGTAAATTAATGATGTCTAATATTGATTTTAAATATAAATATAAAGTGCCTAATGATATAACTTATTACATGGCAAATTTTTATATTCCACATAAAAATATAATTATCAATATTAGTCTTTCTATAAATGTCAAACAAGCAGAAATTGTCAAAGATGATTTTTGTAAAAGCAAAGGTTTTAAAGTCATTCGTATTTTAGAATCAAACATTTCCTCATTTGATATTTCCTCTGTGCTATAACTGCACAAACAAATCTATATTTATTTTATTATGAATGAAATTGTTCAAATTCCATTAGTGTATATTGTTGCGTCCAAGTTAAACCCTCGGAAAACAATAAACCAAGACTCTATAATTGAGTTATCACAAAGTATTAAATCAGTAGGGTTGTTGCAGCCTATTACTGTACGTAAAATTGAAGAAGATGATTATCCAACAAATGATGTTTATGAAGTAATCATGGGTTATCGTCGTTATTGTGCATGTAGTCATCTTGGAATGACAACAATGCCATGTATCATTGTAGAAATGGATGATGAAGAAGTACTGGATGCAATGATCATTGAGAACTTACAACGCCAGGATATCGAACCTATGGATGAAGCGCGGGCATTTGCTAACCTCAATAACAAAGGTTGGACTGGTGAAGATATTGCTGTAAAGGTTGGTAAGCCGGTTCTATTTGTAATGCATAGAATACGCTTGCTTGAGCTTATTGCTGAGTTTGTAAAAATGTTTGATGAAAATGAATTATCCATTTCTCATGCTTATGAATTATGTAAGCTTGACAAAGATATTCAGTTAGATATTTACAAAACTCGTTATAGCGAAGAAGCCAGTGATTACTATCGGTGGAATGATCTTAATCTAAAAGATTTAAAATCGAAAATACAAAATCTTGCAAAGAACTTAGACAATGCTTCTTTTAGCTTGGCTGAGTGTATTACTTGTCAGTTTTGTACTTCTATCCATGGTTCTTTATTCCCGGACTACAAAATCAATTCTTGTACTAATAGCTTCTGTTATGATGATAAAATCTTTGAACATCGTATGAACAATATTATTCTTGCACATGAAGAAGATACTACTATTATGATTCGTTCATTAGGTACAAGTAATCGGGTTCTTGATAAGCTGAAAGAATTGCATATACCAGTTGTAGTGTTTAGTACCGAAGAATACGATTTTGAGCATGATAAGAGCGATGATCTATCCTTTCATGATAAAATGGTCAAGAAAGGATTTGAAGCTGTTTACGGGCTTGATACATGGTCTGGTGGTGATAAGATGTTTTATATAAAAGCAAAGATTACCAAAAAAGATATTGCTGCTGCAGGAACAGTTCATCCGGAACTTATAAAGCTTGACAAAGACCTTGTTCGTAAAGAGGAAATCAAAGAGGAAAAGATTAATGCTGATCTTAGAAGTCTTATTTCCGGTAGTAACTATCGTGAGATAAGTACACCACTACTTCCTATTGAAGAAACTGCTTTTATGGCTGTCATATTCTATATGGCTTCTAACAGTAAATTAAAAGAGATAAGAACAAAATTCAAGAAAGATTTGTCTTACATGGAAAACATACAAAACATGTTACCCGAGGATATTATTACATTGAAACGCTGCTTTATCAAACAATGTATTGTTGGAACAGAAGTAACTCATGATGCAGATGTACAGAATATCCTTTCAAACATTTCTAATGTCTTTTACTCAGATAAGTTTGGGGAGATTGTCGAAGAACATACGGCTACATGTAACAAACGTAAGGATCGTATTGCTATTCGTAAACAAGTCATTCTTGATGAATTGAATCCAGTAAAGAAAGAACTTGTTGAAAAGAAAACAGTATCATTAGCTGATGCTGATGCACAGGTACCTTATATCCCTAAGCAAAAAGAAGAAAATGAATATGTCAAATTTGGTAACATTGGAGAATAATCAATTAGATAAGGATTTAATAAAAGAACACAATGAATTAATCAAATCAAAAAGCAAATCTCCTAGGATATATGAAATTCGAATGGCCATTTTTAAAAAATATAAATGTACATGGGATGATGAAACCGGATTAATTTATTTAGACCTTGATTATAATCCAATTAAAGAAAGTTCAAACAAAAAAGAACAAGTAAAAAAACAAATAAGTGAAATTTCTATGAATGCAAAAAACATATTATTACAATGTACAGTAGTACAAAATCGCGTATATCTACCGGACGAACAAATCGACCGTAAGCTTTATATGGAAGTTGCAAAAGCGTTAGAACTTATCGGTGGTAAATGGACTGGTGGTAAAATAAAGGCCTTTGTGTTTGCTGAGGACCCAACAGATTTATTAGCCGAGATAGCTAGTGGTGAAAAACGTAATCTAAAGAAAGAACATCAATTCTTTGGTACTCCGCCAGAACTTGCTGACAGACTTATAGAACTTGCTCAATTAAACAACTTTGATCGTGTTCTAGAGCCTAGTGCCGGACAAGGTGCTATCGTTGAAGCAATGCAACGCAAATGGCATAATATCGTGCCTACATGTGTTGAGAATATGGGACTCAATTCTATTGTTCTTACAAAGAAACAGATTACCCATTTCTTTCAAGACTTTCTTACTTCAGAATGTAGTAAGCCATTTGATAAGGTTATCGCTAATCCACCATTCACAAAGAATCAGGATATTGATCATATCTATAAAATGGTAGAAGTCTGTAAACCCGGGGGAATAGTGGTATCATGTGCTTCTAATCATTGGAGAGAATCAAAGAACAAGAAAGAAACTGAGTTCAGAGCTTTTCTTGATGGTATGGGTGCTGTTATCGAAGAAATACCAGCCGGTACCTTTAAAGAAAGTGGAACTATGATTGCAGCTTGTATTGTAATCATTCATGTATGACAAACGATAGTACCTTGAATAATGACCTATTTGCTATGTATCAAGAGCAAGAAGCCCTTGAATTTAGTAGATGGGTCAATTCGGTAGAGAAGCATGTAAGTACGCTTAAAACGAAGCTATGTAAGTCATGCAACAAAAACAAATTAGAAGTAGTAAGTATGTATAAAGCAGAATGTACAAATTGTCTAACATTAAACTCATTTTAAAATGAAAAGAGAAAATATAAAACGTGCTTCTGAATTAAGTTCTGAAATAACTGGACTTGAACAATTGCTAGAAGATATAAAACTTCAAGAAAAAACCAAAATTGTAAGTGGATTTTCAATTATGATTCCAGCAAATAGAAATTCATCTGGAGTTTCTATTACTAGATATATATCAAAAGAAATGAGAGATATATTAGTAATTCTAGCTAAAAATGAAGTAGAAAGAATTATTGCTGAAAAAGAAAAAGAAATCGAAACACTTTAAATAACACAACATGTCACAAGAAATAGAAAAGTTTATATCATTAATTAGAGATTCGTTTGTTGGTTCTCAGCAAGTATATACAAATGGAAGTTGTTATCATTTTTATCTTATACTTAAAAATATATATCCAAGTGCAAAATGTTGGTATGATGAAAGTCATATTATTACAGAAATTGATGGTAAGTTTTATGACATTACTGGAGAAGTACAAAAAAATTCAAATCTTTTAATTATGGATCATCCAGCTCATTATAGTTTAAAAAATCCATTTAATATTTACAATATACAAAAATAAAAATATGTCAGAAATTAAAATTCATATCAAGAATTACAAACTTCTCAAAGAAGGAGAATGGGATTTATCAAATGGTACTATCTTCTTCGCACAAGGCGGAAACAAAAAAGGTAAGACTTCTTTCTTGAATCTTATCCAAGCACTCATGGAAGTAAAAGATACTACTGTCAATCCAGTAACTTTTGGTGAGAAAGAAGGATTTGCTACCGGTACAATACCTGGCGCTGATGGTTTACAATACCAATTTCGTTACGACTTTAATATTGATGGTAAGAACAAATTTCAGTTCATTGCTCCAGACAATAAAGTTGTCAAAGGAATTACTGAAATGCGCGCTATCTTCAATTATACTCATTTTACATTGGAAGAGTTCTTTGAATGGAGTAAAACAGAACCGGGCCGTGCTAAACAACGTGCTATCTTCATGAACTTACTTTCAGAAAAAGAACGTGAAGAGATAATGAAAATAGATGCTGAGATTCATCCTACAAAAGGAACAATGATCGATTCGCGTAAAGAATTGAATAAGTCAGTTGACTTCTTGAAAAAGAGTATTGACAATATCGTATTCAATCCGGAACAACAAAAACTTATTACTGATGCTCCGGCTATTCAAAAGTTGTTTACTGAACTTACTGCTCGTAAAGAAGAGATTGATGAAACAATTAAAGGATTCGATACTTATCAAGTGAAGTTGGATGCAGAAAATGAAAAACTGGATCCACTAAAAAAATCACATAATAAGCAAGTGGAAAGTCTTACTAACTCCATTCGTTTTGCCAAAGAAGAAATTGACCGTCTTACCAAAGAATTGGCAGCCGATGAAAAGAAACTGGAAACTGAGAATGCTGAGTACGAAACTTCTGAAAAAGCAATCACTGCAGCAATCACTGAATTGAATACTAAGTTCGATGTGAAAGTACTTGAAGCTGCAAAATTAGAATTAGATGGTGATGGTACTGAAAAGAATATTGGTCTTGCCAAACGATTAGAGATTGGCCAGACAAAAATCAATCAGTATAATCAATTGGATGTATTAGTAAAACAAAAAGCAAAGAATGAAGAAGATCATAAAAAGAAGGAAAGTGAAGTTAGTGAGTTGGACGAGAAGATTACGACTCTCCGCACCAAGAAAAAGGAAATCATCAAAAACAGTCAGAACATGCCGGTTGGTTGGTCGATTGATGATGATTATGTTACTATCGATAATATTCCTTTTCTGGAAACTGATATTTGTAAGTCGGAAGCGACTGCTGCTATTGCTCAATTGATGATGCGCGTAAATAAGGCTCCATTGATGCTTATGGGCGATGCTGAGGCCTTGGGATATGAAGTACTCAATAAGCTTGAGGAAACAGCTAAGAGTCTTGGTAAGGTAATGCTATTCGCTGAACATGTTCGTTCTGCTGATGAAATGCAGTTGGTTGGTTATGATCAAATCGACCATGAAGTAAAGAAAGAAGATAAAGAATTATTTTAATAACTAGAACCTTCTCACTGGTATAGGTAAAGTGATATTCTATTATGAGTGAAAATACTGGTTCAAGACCTGCAAGTATTGCAGAAGTTATTGCTCCTATTTGCTATCAAGCAAATAAAGCATTTTGCGAAAGTTATGGTGATTATTCTCAAAAAGATTGGTATCAAGCCGATGATTGGCAAAAACAAAGTGCTATTAAAGGTGTACAATTTCGTATTGAAAATCCGGATGCTGGACATGATGCACAGCATAATTCATGGATGGCTGAAAAAGTTGCTGATGGATGGGTATATGGAGAAAGTAAAAATGCAGAAGCAAAAACTCATTCATGTATTGTTTCTTTCGAACAATTACCTATTTTCCAACAAAAGAAGGATGCATTATTCTGTGCTATTGTAGATTCTTTGAAATAAAACTAAAACCTAGTGCGGTATAGGTAAGCCAATCAATAATTATGGATTTTATACAAGCTATCAACACTTATCCAATGATTCAAAGAATTGGATGGAATGGTAACGGACTATTTGTATTTCAACAAATACCTTCTGAAATACCAATTTTTGTTGTCCTAAAAATGCAATCATTACCTGAAGCAGTAAAAGATGAATTTGCACGTCGTTTTGAAGTTCCAATGACAAAAGAAGAAGCAAAACCATTTTTGTCTATTCGTTACAACAATCAATTAGCAATAGTTGATAAGGAAAACAATATCAATGGATGGGCACCTTCTGTTTCTGATGCATTGGCCGAGGATTGGATTGGATATATACCGGAGGTTTAAAATGGGAAAAGTATCAACAATTGATACCAAACGCAATCTTTGTGGTAATTGTAAAAGCAGCTACCCTGATTGCACTGGTCAGCCGGAATTTGGCGATAATGTCGGAAATAATAATGTTATCCGATGTAAGAAGTATGTAAAGAAAAAAACAAATGTTGTTCGCGTATCAGTAGGTGAAGAGTATTTTGTTTATATTTTGAAAAATCAAAATGTTTCTATGAATGATTTCATTTCAAGAAAAAGAGTAGAAACAAACAACACTACAGATAATCTGTATTATGAAGTTGGAAACTATTTTCTGACAGAGGGAGATTGCAAATCAGAGATTGAACGAGTAACAAAATTGAAACGTAATGGCACAAGGTAAATTAATCAGTTTCGTACCACTGATGAAAAATGGCGTACAAGATACATATAGTGGAAGTAATGGTATGCTTTATAAGTTTACTGTTACTCTTGATAATGCCGGTACACAAGTAACCGGAACAGCAAATAGTAGCAAACAACAACCATCATGGAAGATTGGTGAAGAATATACTTATGAAGTAGCAATACAAGGAAACTATACCAATATCAAAAATATGAAGTCTATAAATCAGGCTGGTGGTTTTGGTGGCAGTGGTGCTCGTGTTCCTAATCCTAGCTTTGTAGTACAGAAATGTCTTGAAGCTTCATTGGAATGTACTTTCAAATTCTTTGAACTTAATCCGGATGTGTACAAAAGTCAAGCTGCAGAAGATGGTGTATTGAATTTGTTCTATACATTCACATTAAAAGGTGATGAACAACAACGATGGATGAATATTGCCGGACTTCGCTTTGCCTTACAAAAGATGCAAGCGAATGGTATGTTTGATAAAGCAGAAGGAGTAACACTTACTGCGTGGACTATTGAAAAGGCTAAAACTATTGCAGCTTCTATGTCCTCAGTAGTAAAAGCTCAAGTAGAATTTGAAAAGGCTAATCCACCCAAATAATTTATGCCAGATAGATATTCAATTAAAAAGAATAAAGAGAATGGATTATTTAATGTTTATTTTGGAACAATGTATTGTTTTACTTATGATACTTATCAAGAAGCAAAAGACCATATTCAAAATATGAAAAAACGATATAAAAATGAGTAAGACATATATCAATCAGTCATTAATAAAAAAGTTCTTCTACAAAGGAGAAAAACGTGATTACTGTGCTATGGCCATAAAGGCTAATACTATTGATAAAACAGTAAGTCGGGAATCACTATCAATGACATGTGGTAATTATTTTGAAACACAATGTCTGGGTGCTTCTATTGGTGGCAAGAAAACACTTGATTTGCCAAGAAAGAAACTTACTGCTAAGCAAATTCTTGCCGGTCAAACAATAGGTGATAAAAAAATTGATCAGATACGTATTGACCAGCAAGTGATGATGTTCAACAAACTCAAAACTGAATATCAGATACCAATAGAGAAAGAGATGAATACCCAAGTCGGTGTAAAGAAAATATGGAGTAAGAATGACAATATTATCTTACAAGGTGAGATTGATATATTCCCTGCTTCTATTGCATTACCGACACGTGGTTTACGACTTTGTGCTATTGATTTAAAGCTTACTGGTACATTCTCTGACTATGGTGAGTTCTGTTGGGGTTCTCCAACTAATTTAGACGGCATACAAGGCAAGATGTATCATGAGTTGATACGTGACATTGATTTGGACTTTAATATGCAGGAAAACCCTAATAGTACAATTCATCAAGTTTTTACTCCAACAGTAAGAAACATATTAAAGAACAACGATCCTTTATTCTTCTTTTGGGTATTCAATTATAAAGAAGCAATAAACAATAAATTTATTGAAGTAGAATATAACAAACTTGCTCAGGCAGAACTTCATGAATCTATCCGTAGAACTGTAGAAGAATTGAATAAGAATGAACGTGATAACTGGCAAGGTATGGTTCCTAATATTGATAACTGTAGCCAATGCGCGTTGCTATCTTGTCCTTCCCGAACAGAGAAAAAAAAAGAAATAGAAGAACAACAAAATTTCGAAGTCATTTAATGAGTAACGAAAATATCAAATCAGCTATGAATACCTACAATAATGCAATGTTGCTGCGTAGGTATTTGTTGTCTGACTATATCAAATCAAGAATAGATACAAAAGAGCTTATAAAGGGCATTCAAATGTGTGAAATACTTATTATTACTAATGCATTAATTATAAATAAAAATGGCCGGATGGACGAAAGCAGATAGAGCAAAGTTTCTTGAACGATGTGATTCAAGAAAGAATATAATGCCACAAGAAGTAATATCAACACAAGGTAGTCTTTTTGAAGAAGTCATTGAAACAGACAGTGTAAATCCTCGATATCAGAAATTACGATTAGTATTACTCTATCCGGAACTTGATACAAATGAAAAAGGTAATCCTATTCCTAAGCAATCAGCGCGTTTTATGGTTACCCGTTATAGTAATGGACCCAAGAAAGGAGAAATCCTTGTTTATCCAAATAAGCATACCGGTAAGCCTGATGTACTTATTAAATCATATCAAGATGCACGTATCACCAATACAGTAAAAGCATTACAATTACAAGTATTGAAGCAACTTGGAGAAATATCATTTACTAAGTTTCGTGGTGCTGTATTTGTTACTCGTCTTGAATTTATATTTAAAGTATCTGATTCGGCACCTAAGTACATGAAAGATGATCTTACTGCCGGTACTAAGATTTACTTTAAAGATACGGCTCCCGATTT
>Ga0302207_1000015_pt1 | contig 88809 bp, 79 predicted proteins | sample II_Fen_E2_2_FD_198792 | JGI IMG/M metagenome (GOLD analysis project Ga0302207, IMG submission 198792) | Peat permafrost microbial communities from Stordalen Mire near Abisko, Sweden - II_Fen_E2_2 | ecosystem: Environmental > Terrestrial > Soil > Wetlands > Permafrost | place: Sweden: Abisko...
CTCTTCTCCGAACGTCTGCCAAATAACTGACGTTCCAGATAAAGTATCCGTTCGTTCTTGCGCTTTAACTCCTCTTCTTTGAGACGAAGCTGGTCGTCTTTAAAGCAAAGTTGCTCTTTCAACAGAATGTTTTCTTGTAATATATGCTGCATATCTTCCATTGTTTTACAGCATAAAGATACTAATATACAATGAAATACACAAGTAATTTAGGATAAATTATATCGTTCTCTGCGCTTTATTTTTGGGCTGATTCCTTCTATTAACAGCACCAACTCATCCCAACGAAGCGAGCTAAATCCATGGCCTTCCTTAATGAATATCTTGTGACTCACACGTCCGCTTTCCAGCCGTTTATAATAGATCACAAAGCCACCTCGTTCCCAATGGAGCAGCTTCATGGTCGTGCGGTTCTTGTTTAGAAACACATATACATCTCCGCTGGTAGGACTCAAGGACAGATAGCGGATCAGTCCGCATAAACCATCTAATCCTTTGCGTAAATCTACGCCATTCAAACAAACTACATAATGATTGCCTTCATTCAAACTGAACATAACTTTTTTTAGGCAAAGGTCTGCCTATTTTATGCTATATGAAATACGGTATATTTGGGATGCTTACAAAACACATTGCTCAGTAATTATTTATCAAATTCTACAAAGAACTAATCTGTTATCTTCTAACAAAAGAGCAGGCTGATTCGTTCTTGAATCAGCCTGCTCAAATCAGAAAAAAAAGAGTTTATATAATCTCGCCACTACCAATACAAATTTGGGATTCAGCGTCATATATCACTCCAAATTGCCCCGGAGCAATACCCTGAAGTCGTTGACCCGATAATAAGCGATAACCTTCAGCTGTTTTAATAATTTTCCCTGTCGTAAAATCAGGTGTATGCCTGATTTTAAAAGTCACATCTATTTCATGTGAATCCTGCTGCCAGGGATCGTCTGTAATAAAATGAAAATCTCTCATGGAAAATTCATTACCATATTGAGTTTCCACATCAAACCCTTTGGATGCATACACAATGTTTGCTTCCACATCCTTTTTAATGACATACCAGGGGCCACCTGACAGTCCTAATCCTTTGCGTTGACCGACCGTATGAAACCAGTATCCTTTATGTGTACCTAATATCTTACCGGTTTCCAGTTCTACAACAGGTCCTTCCTTTTCACCCAAATAGCGGCGGATAAAGTCATTATAATTCACTTTCCCAAGGAAACAAATTCCCTGACTGTCTTGACGCTTAGCACTTGGCAAGTCTGCTTTTACAGCTATTTCACGCACTTCGCTCTTCATAAGATTCCCAATAGGAAACATGAGTTTGGAAACCTGCAAAAAATCTATTTGTGCAAGAAAGTCTGTCTGATCTTTCACCGGATCTTTGGCTGTTGCCAGATAAACTTTTCCGTTTTTTTCAATGGTCGTTGCATAATGTCCGGTAGCTGTTTTATCATAGTCCTTCCCTACCTTTTGTTCAAACACACCAAACTTAATCAGTTTGTTACACATTACATCCGGGTTGGGAGTCAATCCAAGTTTCACTTTGTTAATCGTGTACGAAACAACATTATCCCAATAGTCTTTATGCAAATCAATTATTTCCAACTTACATCCGTATTTTCGGGCAATAAGTGAAGCCATTTCGATATCTTCCTCCGAAGAACAGTGTAATAATTCGTCATCGTCCATTCCTATTTTGATATAGAATAACGTAGGAGTGTACCCTGATTCCTTCAACAAGTGAACAACCACCGAACTATCCACTCCACCCGACAATAATGTTGCTATATTCATTATCTAATTTCCAATCTTTTAATTCTTATACATTAATGCTCCAAAACAAAGCAGACATCAAAAGTCTTTTAAGTGTTTCTAATCACTTATACATCTTACTCAACACTCTAAATATAATACTCTGCCAAATCTACAATACCGGCACGCATAGCATATTTCGTTGCTTCGTGAACATTATTTACTTCAATCTTGCGAAATATATTTTTTCGATGCGTCATAATAGTATGAGCACTGACATTTCGATGAGCTGCTATTTCTTTCGTCGTTTTGCCCAACGACATCTCTTTGAGTATTTCTTGTTCCGTAGCAGTGAGTATTTGTCTTACATTCAAACCTTGTACATTCTTATTATTTTCAAGGAGTAAATTACTAACATGATTACAGATATAGCGGAATCCTTTAAATGCTTCTTTTATAGCACTTGCTATTTCTTCTTTGGTACAATCTTTCATTAGCACACTAAAAGAATGCGTATTATACAATAATGTTCTGAGAAATTCATCGCTTAATTCTTCAGAAAACAAGATCCAATCCACATGTATAAATCTGCTTTGTAAAATAAGTAATTCATTTACGCTTTCAAAGTCAAACAACGTATAATCTAGAATAACAATGGATGTAGGATACTCCGACAATAACTGGAGCAGGTCTTTCTTGACAGACACGTCGCTAATCTCGGAAATGTCAACCTGATCCTTAAGTAAATAATGCCATCCGGCATTTGAGATGTCCTGATTATCTGCTATTATTATATTTCTCATTTTTCCTTTTTTTTGAAAACCAACCAATATGCAAAAACTACTGACTTTAAACTGTATTACTTCACAAACACAAAAAGAGACGACATAAGCCGTCTCTTTTTGTGTTTCTATAATTATTATTTGGAGGTAAAAACTAGCTTATTATATTAATACTCCCAAAGATCCTGTTCAAAGTTCAAAAGTTCAGTCTCGATTCTTTTTTGTTCTTTTCTGATTTTATCAGGATCAACTAAATATTGTAACAACATTCGATTATTCATATTGCTATCCCCTAAAAGATAATCTGAATAGAATTTCTCTGCAAAATAACCATCATAAGTTAAGCGTTGCGTATCATTTCCATTTGGAATAACATAATGTCTGGCTAAATAGGGACGTAATTCTTTAAACTGGAACCAACATAAAACAGAGCTTTGGAAATAGCTCCACGTATCATTTGAATTTTCAAGAGTCACATTCGTTTCGGTCATAGCATTTAATGGAGCAATCGCTATAATTTCTGAGTACATACGCGAAGTATGCTTATCAAAAAATACAATTTCTTGTATTAAAAACTTTAATTGATTTTTTACATAATCTTTATAAGCATATGCAGATATTACGGGTCGCTGAGTTATTGGGTCACTTACAATCAACGGAGTCTTACGAATAACATTATTGACAGTATCTTTTTCGCAAATTTGAAAATAATTTTTAAGACTATCCTTTGGTATTGCTTTGGTGAAGGCAGGCTGAATATCACGTTCTATTTTATCATATGCTTTCAATGAATCATTGACCGCAGCTTCAAGGATTATTCGAAACAAACTTTTATATTTCTCATTTGGAACAATTGGAAAATATAATTGATAATTTTGTTTATCCCTCATATCAATGACACGGTACACTGTACGTGACCAAACCACATCATCCCATCTATGATTCATCACGGCAATTGTGTCTGCCAAAGCATTCAATGACGTAGTTTGCAGAGCAACAGTACCATTCTTTTCAAAAAAAGACATTTGTTTCAACTGCGCATTTGCATGATTATAAAAGAATAAAATGGAAATAACCAATGCGACAATCCAATACTTTTTCATATTATCATTTATTTATATGTTCTGTTTTATTCCAAATTTATAGTTGAATAGCAATGGATCCTAAATCCCTTACTAACATATCTGGACCTTGAGCTTTAATATTATTAATCATAAGAATATCACCCTTTATCAACTTATCCAAAAAACCTGAATTGAAACGTGATCCTCCTACCTGAAGTGGTGATATCCCTTTTGCTAACATCGTGAAAGACACAATTCTAAATTTTGCTTTTATTAATTCATCTTTCCCATAACTCGCAATCATGGACGAAGATCTTAATACACCTGGTGACAAAAACCCACCTCGGATAGGTTTTGCCCCGGCTTCACTCGGTTGAATAAATGCTTTCGGATCCGGGAGATATTTTACTCGATAGGCTCCTCCACCCATTTTTTTATCCTTGCCTCCAACCTTAGCCCAAACTTCAATATTGATGTCTTCATCCCGAGTAGGTTGGATCAAAAATTGACCTCCTACTTTCCTTGCTGTTCCACCAATAACACGAACCATAACATTATCAGTTGCTACACCTGGAACAGATATACTGAATCTATTATCAATTCCACGATACACGACATTCAAATCTTCATTGGATAAAGTGGCTGTTGGCTCACCTACAATATAATTACTAGTAAACTTACGACTTAAGATACTTCCATCACTCTTTTTTAATTTAATTTCTCCGTTATATGTACTTAAGCCCAATTTATTCGGGACTAATTCATACTTGCCTTTATTTATCTTTTGTCCATTTACGTAAAAGTCAGGAGTCATCGTTGAGTCTTCAGCTGATAAAACAATTTGTGCACTGTACTTTTCGCCTCGAACAACATAAGGAGTATTTGTTACAACTACGGCAGTTATTTTATTTACCCTAATATCTTCAGCATCAGTCTGACTTTTTAAATACTGTATAATTTCAGCCTCCGATGATCTTATATCACTTTGATACTTGGTCAGAATAGTTACGACAGCTGATATAGGCATTCCTTCAAACAGACCTTCCTCCCACGGTTTACCATCCTTTGTTTTCCCAGTCGCAAATATCGATTTATACATCGTTTGCTTCGAAGGGTTATTACCAGATAACAGAACCAAAAAATCCCGGTAATTTTCTATCTGTCGCTTTAATTCCTGTCCGTGACCTTTTGTGTTAGCATATTGATACGCTTTATCCAAATTATCCTTTGCCGTTATTTGTCTGACGTAAGCACTGTCATTTGCCGCTTTTTGATCAGCCAATCGGACAATCTGAACTTTAAAGTTTTCAATATATTTATAAAGATCATCCGATTTCTTTTTTACCGCCTTTGCCTTCTCTAACCAAACAAAGACTTTTGTTTTATTCTTACTATATAAGTCATCGAAATCAGCATATAAAGACTTATTTCTTAATTCGGCTGATTCAATCGATTTATGTAAACTATTATCCACCATGGTAAACCCATTCAAAATCTCACTCGACACATTTAACGCTAACATTGCTGTCAACACTAAATACATCATGCCTATCATTTTTTGCCTGGGCGTTTCGGGACAATTCTTAGCTCCACTCATTGGAATTCCGTTTAAAATTCATATTCCGTAAAATTCCTTTCTGACTAACTTAAAGCGTTGAGCATATTACCATAAACCTGATTTAAATCAGCAACCTGTTTTGCTAACTTCGTAGTACCAACTTTATAATTTTCGGCTTCAACTGCTGCAATAGAAGTAGCCGATTTCATTTTCTGAACATCACCAGCAATAACATTTAATTCCTCATTAACTGTCATTATTTTTTCTGTCTGCTGATTAAGTCCCTCTGTTTGAGCCTGTATATTTTTCAACTGTATTTCGTAAATAGAATTAATAGCAGCTAGGTTCTTGTTTATCGTCTCTACTTTTGTTGAATACAGTTTCGTGTTTTTCTCCACAGTTTCCATCCCCTCCGAAATACCCTGATATGAACCAGCCAAACGACCGGATGCTGTATTTAATACATCCTGAGTTTTTATAAACTTTCCGGCTGACTCTGTTGCTCCATCTATATTTCTCACAAATTGATCGGTTGCTCCTACAACATCCGATAGGCTGCTAAACTGCTGCGCTGTTATTGTCAGGTTTTTAATTCCTTCTGACAGTTTCTTTACATCTTCATCGTTAATGGTTTCGGTGTAATTAAAGCCAACTGAACGTTGAGCGGTTAAACCTCCTCCAGTGCCCTGACCTTTATTTGCTCCTCCTTCATAAATAACATTTTCGTTATTTGAATTGCCTTCAATTATTGAGCCTCCTTCAAAATCATAAACTTTTTCCCAGTCATATTCCTTATGCGGTTGGTCAAAAATCCCTAACGCGAATAAAAATGCTTCCACAGACATTCCAACCCCTAACATTGTACCAGCTCCTTCAAGATGTAAAATCTTGAACATGGCTCCAATAATAACAACCGAAGCTCCTACACTATAAGATGCCCCTAAGACTTGCTTTACCCCTGGTGAATTCCACCAAATATCAAATTTAGATTTATTCTCGGCCATTTTTATTTTTGTTTTTAATTTGGAATAATAAAAATCTAACTTTATTTATTATTCTCCATTATAGGATCGTACACAACGGAAACCTATATATGGACGACTTTCATTTTGGTATTCGTATGTTTTAACTCCACATTGTAAATAATACGCAACATCCTTCCATGAACCTCCTTTGATAACCTTTCGTTTCAATTCATCCGGATCATCATTCTTTGCATTATATTGAAAACTCGGGTTCATATCCGAAACAACTAAACTACTCGAAACATCATAAGCTGAAGATGTCCACTCTGCAACGTTGCCTGCCATATCAAATAATCCAAAATCGTTCGGCGGAAACGATGCCACTTTCATAGTGGTGGCTCCATTATCGTCGGTATAGCTACCATGCATTGGTTTAAAGTTTGCCATAAAACAACCTCTTGTATCTCTTACATAATTACCACCCCAAGGATACAGTGCCATTTTCCTACCTCCACGGGCTGCATATTCCCATTCAGCCTCTGTCGGTAAACGGTAATCCTGACCACCTATAGTATTTGAACAGTTAAACAATTGCGTTCTCCATTGACAAAATGCCTGACATTGTTCCCAAGTCACACCTACAACCGGATAATGCGCAAATCCCGGATGAGAGAAATACATACGCATTTTAGGATCATTATACGAAAACTGGAAATCACGCAACCACATGATCGTATCAGGATAAACATTTACTATATGAGTCGATATAAGATCTCTTCGTGTCGTTAATTTTCTTTCAATTGTTTTATTGATAATAATGCCGTTTTCAACATAAGATGTATCTACCCGTGCTTTTGCATCTTTTGGATACGCACCTGTATTGACATTATATTTGTTAGCAGGTAAAGCAGCCTGATCATAATTTATCCATTCATACTTATATTGAAGCTTGGCAGGATCAATTTGTTTTCTTAATCCAAGAGAATTATCATCTTTATAATAAACCGATTCAAGAATTGTTTTTACTTCTTCATCTTTTGAATTCCATGGAATTTTTGCCTTCCAGTTAAGACGTGCTGTTTCTGGACTTGATTCATCCGTTTGATTCTTAAATTTCAATCTGAACTCATCTTTCCCTTTTATAACCAACTCACGTAAGGCGATTGAATCACGAACCCAAGTGACAAACTGTTTGTATTTATCATTCGTGATTTCAGTTTCATCCATCCAAAAGGCATCCACTGATACATTGATTGATTTATCATTAATCGCTCCGATAGCAGACTCATCGTTAGCTCCCATCATGAAAGATCCTCTTTTTATAAACACCATACCATAAGGTTGTGGTTCAAAAAATTTGCCTCTCGTTCCAAGACCCGTTAATTCTCCTGCAGGTTTGTTACATGCAACTAACAGTACCAACAGTACAATTATTATCAAATTTTTTTTCATTCTATTGTAATTTATTTATTGAAATAAAAACTGCGTTCCTCTTTGATTGTTTGTAATAAATAAAATAAATTCATTGTATATTATAATATTCTAATACTCTTATATTTACTCGTCCTTTTACCGAACATATATGCAAAACTATACATCATTACGATTTCATGCGAACCCGAACTTACCGTAATAATCCGTGAAGTTGGAAGATCATAGGAATAACCTATTGATAACCCGCCTGCAATATTTATTCCCAACAGGAATATTACCGCGTCCTGATACCGATAAGAAAGGCCGCCCCAATATTTATTATTGTATTCCAACCGTGAAGATAAATCCAGCTGAAATGAACTGAAATCAGTCTTAAACAATGCACTCGGCTTGAATACATACCTCGGATCTGCTAATACCAAGCTATAACCACCAGTCAGGAAAAGCGTCCCATTGGGCTTAAACTTTAAGCTATCACCCCAACTTACTGTTGGATGATTCAAATGTGAATACGACAAACCCGCATAATACGTTGGAGTAGAGTAAAAAATACCAAGACTCATATCAAAATTCATTCCTGCAACACTAGCCTTCGGAATTACCGGATCATCAGCTATCTGTTCATAATCTCCAATTGGTATGGTACGCACACTATCTCCCCGAAACCCGATACTTACAAGTCCAATATCTGTTCCAATACTTAGCACGCCTGTCCCGAGTTTCCTTTTATAAGCATATTGTAAATGTGCAGACTGATCTGTAAACAAACCAACTTTATCATTCAAAAAACTAAACCCAATTCCACTTGTAACTTTCCCCGTTTTTAAAGGGGAATTTATACTAAATATGGTTGTTTGGCCTGCATTTGGAATACCAACCCATTGAATCCTGTCCTGTCCTGTGACTTGAATCAAATCGCCCTCTCCAACCGCTGCCGGATTAAACGACGAATTGTGAAACATATACTGGCTGATCTGTGCATCAAACTGTGAAAACACAGAACCTATATTTATTAGTAATAACAAAAAACTTAATACTACTTTCTTCATAGATATTTCAGCTAATAATTTTATCACAATCTATACTAATTTTATATCTTGATGACTGTGATATTTATCAAACTGCAAATCTATCAAAAAATTGTATCTTTTAACCCTTTTGTTAGAATTAAAGTCCTTTTCTTCTACAAATAATTTTATTCGTAGAAAGAAGTTTTTGATAATTGCACATCAATATTCTTCTTCATTAAAAAAGAAGTCCTCTTTACTTGGATAATCCGGCCAAATATCCTCTATACATTCATATATCTCCCCTTCATCCTCAATCTCTTGTAAATTCTCAATAACTTCAAGAGGAGATCCGGAGCGCATAGCATAATCTATTAATTCATCTTTTGTGGCTGGCCAAGGCGCATCCTCAATTTTTGAAGCTAATTCCAGTGTCCAATACATAATCAGCTCGTTTTTTTTTAAAGTGAATAAGTTAGGTATATTTTATTTCTAATTTTGTGCAAAAATAGGGTTTTTTTTTATTAATCATGCGTTTTCCAATAAATTTCTTTTCCTCCTTTTTCAAGTGTGCAATACCTGGACAAGGCAAAGAAATAATCCGACAGCCTATTAAAGAATACAAGAATTTGACTGTCAATCGGATAAACTTCATTTACATCAAATAGCCGACGTTCAGCTCTTCGTGTAATCGTTCTGCAAACATGACATAATGCCCCTGTTTGCGAACCTCCGGGTAATATAAACGAATTTAATGCCGGCAATATTCCATCAATCCGATCTATTTCCTGTTCAATTTGTTCTATGATGTCACTTTTTAATATCGATGCTTCCCGCAACGGCACTTTTGTTGTATCGGTAGCAAGAAACGAACCTACCGTAAATAAATCATGCTGAATCGCTCGCAAGAAATCAATATTTTCTTCCCCCAGCGGATAAGTCGTTAGCATTCCGATAAAAGAATTTAGCTCGTCTACGGTTCCGTACGCTTCAATTCGTATATCATTTTTCGAAACCCGGGTACCCCCTATTAGTCCCGTCTGACCTTTATCCCCTGTTTTAGTATATAACTTCATCTTAAACTAAATATAATACTCACGCTGCCGTCAGGATGTTTCCGTCTTATAACGAAAACCTTAATAACGCATTTTATAGTGATTTTTGTATAAATCCGTATTAAAAAACACAATCCCCAGTTGAAATAAATCAATTGTCGTCGTCACCCGCGGATGATCCTTAATTTGTCTCCAGGCATCTTCCATATCCGAAGACCAATAAATATCATCTACCACGAGTACAGAATCTGTATGAACCTTAGCCAAAACAGCTTCAAAATAACTCAACACAGCCTGCGATTCATGATTAGCATCCATAAAAATTAAATCCAGCTTCCCAAAATCATTCACCACCTGGGGTAATGTCGTATCGATATTACCAACTACAACCTGGATATTCTTAATATCCAACAACCTGAAATTTTCAATGGCCTGCATTGCTACTTCCGGACATCCCTCTAAACTCACACATCGAATTCCCGACGAGGGAGATGCTAAATAGGAAGTCGTTATTCCCAACGAAGTCCCCAACTCCAATATGTTTTGAGCCTTGATATAATTAGATAACCGATAAAGCAACTGTCCATACTTTGCAGTTTTCAAAGATCGGGATGCAATCTCAGCAATAGTTATATTTCGGTTTCTACCGGTTCCGAAATCTACAAAATCCAAAGCTCTTCCATCTTTTTTTAAAGACGAACGAATTTTTTCTATCGATGCAAATATATAATAAGAACTCTTGTTTTCTAATACAAATTTTGTAAAATGAAAAACATAAGGTGAATGAACCCCAAATCCATGAGTATTTTTTGCTGATAGAAAATGGAAGATAAACTTATACGTGATTCCAATACGATTCATAATCCACAAAATTAGATAAAAAAAATGGTATAATACACGCCTTAACCGATGTAATATAAGCAAAATTCAAGTACACAAACATAATTTATTTTAAATTATGTTTACAATACAAAACGAGATACCATTTTACAGGATGCAACTTATCTACCGCTTAGTTCACGAGATTATTTTATCGCCTTCTCTGATTTTTTGTTTGAGATTTCGTATTCAACCCAAATAACAAATCATAGATTAAAAGTTCGCTAATGGTTCAATAATTGTTTGTCTTTTTCTCTTCTATCCGCAAGAACTGAAAAGTTAAAATAAATTCAATCTATAACGATCTATCATTATAGATTTCCTCTTCCTTAATGCTCTTCAACTCATCTTTCACTATCTTATGCCTTAAATTGACGGTTTTTCTTTGGCAAAATATTAATTTACAAATATAGCCACGTTCATACAAATCATATTCTTTTTCACAAAGAGAAGAATGGTATATATTTTCATTCGCTGTTGATTCTTAATTGAGAAGAAAGGCTCAATGTCGCTTTCTTTTGATCAATCTGCATTTACAAAAAAGGATGTACCAGCTATAGCAGTTGAAAACACGTTTCTACTTTCCTTATTGATTCCAGCATATTCATGTCAGGTATAAAGTGGAATCGGAGAGATTTCAGAGGGGGTTGCGAGGGGGTTGCGAGGGATAAACCTAACCGAACCCTATCTGAACCCTATCTGAACCCTATCTGAACCCTAACTGAACCCTAACTGAACCCTAACTGAACCCCCTTGCAAATTTTTCTGATTCCACTTTATACTTCAAGTCAAAGTAGGTTAAGACCTGTTGGATTGGGATAAAAAAAGAGGAAAAACAATCCAGTAAAATCAAAGCACCTTCATTCTTTTAGAAGAATTAATTCAGGGATAGTAAGTGGTGAAAACAATACTGTGTCAGCGGTTATGTACATTAAAAATCATTGATAATAAATCATCCGGGGTGTTCAGGTGAGAGGTATCCTTCTTTTTTGTCTTTTTCGTTTTACCTTGACGCCATCGTATGGCTATGGATACCGCCGGCGGGTTAAACGCCCGGGTTGCAGCGCAAAAAGTTGTGAAATTAACAGGGTTCGGTTATGATGTTATCCGTATTGTTTTGACGACACGTGTTTGCGGATTCAATAATTCCGGCATAAATGTAAATGACAGTAATGTAATGTTTTAACAGGTACAAAGCCAGTTGACGGTTCTCTGATTTAATATTGTATAACCCGTGTATACCATAAACAGGGTATCAAATATGACCAATTAAAGGTATTTTGTGCGTCACAAATAATTCCGAATTTTGTGCCGTAATTCAAATCACGGTTTATTAAATGGAAACAACAATCAGAAAATCAGCATTAACTTTAAACGAGGTGTGGTTCACTTTCGTTCGCAAGACCGAACTGGTGTCTATGCTTCGTTTAAGCCGTGTTGTTATGCGAATGTTGTTTCCGATTGCAACTTTTGTGCAATAATTAAAAAAAAGAATGAGCACTTCTTTCAAAATTCAATTACTGAGAATTATACTATCATCCTTCCTGCAGCGATCTTATTGCTGCTGTCAATGTAGTTTGTGAAATCAACTGTAATTGGGAAAGATTTAAAAAAAGTCGTTCAATCTTCATCCTGTTGGTTTCACCTCGTCTTTCTTTACAGATTATTTACCATTGTCAAAACGTATTCCAACTTAAATAACGGATAAAAGGCGTTATGCAGTTCTTGCCTGTTTTGCATAAAGAGATAATATAGAAACGACTTAACTATAGAAAATTACCGTTTAAATTACGAGAATGAAACAGCAGATTGACCTAATTTCTGAATATTAAAATTTAAAAACTTACCCATACACAATGGAACATCATATAGCGAATAATGTATTGGAAATGATTGGAAATACCCCCATAGTAGAACTTACTAAACTGGATACGGGGTTATGCCGGTTATTTTTAAAGCTTGAAAATCAAAACCCGGGCGGATCTATTAAAGACCGTATCGGAGTTTCACTTATAAAAGATGCAGAAGAAAGAGGCCTGTTAAAACCGGGAGGAACACTTATTGAAGCAACAGCCGGAAATACCGGTATTGGCTTGGCCCTGGTGGCATTGATGAAAGGTTATAAAATAGTACTGGTCATTCCCGATAAGATGAGTCAGGAAAAGATTAATCATTTGCGGGCACTGGGTGCCGATATTGTGCTGACCCGTTCGGATGTAGGGAAAGGCCATCCTCAATACTATCAGGATCTGGCACAAAAAATTGCCAACGAAACAGGTGCTTTTTATGTAAATCAATTTGAGAATCCGGCTAATCCGTTGGCACACGAAACGACCACCGGCCCTGAAATATGGGAACAGTTGGATCATGACGTGGATGCCGTAGTGGTAGGTGTCGGTTCTTCGGGAACATTAACCGGATTGACCCATTTCTTCCAGAAAGTATCGGATAAAACCGAGTTTGTTTTGGCAGACCCGGACGGTTCGGTGCTGGCAGAGTATATTAATACCGGCAAAATAACGAAAGAAGCAGGATCATGGTTAGTAGAAGGCATTGGCGAAGACTTTGTACCCAGTATTGCCGATTTCTCACTCACAAAGAAAGCCTATACGGTTACCGATCTCGAAAGTTTTGATACCGTACAGGAGTTGCTTAAAAAGGAAGGTTTGCTGGCCGGTTCATCGTCGGGAACGTTATTGAATGCTGCGTTGAAGTATTGCAGGGAACAAACCACGCCTAAAAGGGTGGTCACTTTTGCCTGCGATAGTGGAAATAAATACCTGTCGAAAATGTACAACGATGGTTGGATGTTTGATCAGGGATTAAAAAAGAGAGAAATATATGGTGATTTGCGCGATATAATTTCCCGCAGGTTTGAAGATAATACCACCGTATTCGTTACGCCGGAAGACACTTTGCAGACGGTTTATAACCGAATGAAGAGTTATGAGATATCCCAATTACCGGTGCTCAGCGATAAAAAAATAGTCGGTATTGTGGATGAATCGGATTTATTATCGGCCATTTATGCTAAAAGTTATGATTTTCAATCGACCAGTATTTCGAAAGTAATGAGTATCGGCCTATCGAAAGTGTTACCTAATGATTCGATTGAAAAATTAATCGATATTCTCAATCAGGGTTTTGTGGCTATTGTTGAAGATAAACAGCGCATATTTCAGGGAATTATCACTAAAATTGATTTAATTAATTATTTACGCAATGGCAAATACTAAAAAATACGGCTTTTCTACAAAAGCAATTCATGTTGGCGAAGAGCCTGATTTCAGAGAAGGTGCAACCGGCGATGTGGTAACACCGATTCATTTGTCCACTACTTTTGCCCGCAAAAAGGTGGATGAACCAACCGCCGGTTACGAATATACCCGCTCGTTAAATCCTACACGAAATTCACTGGAAACAAAGCTTGCAAGTCTCGAAAATGCACGCTATGGGTTTGCGTTCACTTCGGGGCTTGCGGCCGAGTCCACCATTTTGTTGTCATTGGTAAAGCCGGGTGACCATATTATTGCTTTTGACGATTTGTACGGAGGCACTAAAAGATTGATTAATCAGGTTTTTAATAATTTTGGTTTTGAAGTGAGTTTTGTTGATGCTGTTGATCCGCAAAATGTCAGGAGTGCTATCAAAGCAAATACTAAATTAGTGTGGTTGGAATCACCCACCAATCCGTTGTTGAAACTCTCCGATATACGTGCTATTTCTGAGATTACGAAAGAACATGGAGTCGTATTGGTTGTTGACAATACATTTTTATCACCTTACTTCCAAAAGCCGCTTGATCTGGGTGCCGATGTGGTTGTACACAGTTCAACGAAATACATTGGCGGGCACAGTGATGTACTGGGCGGCTCGGTTATGCTGAACAATACTGAATTGTATGAAAAGATACAATATCATCAGAATGCTGTCGGGGCGGTATTACCTCCCTTTGATTCATATCTTACGTTGCGGGGAATAAAAACTCTTGCCCTGAGGATGGAACGTCACAATGAAAATGCACTTGAAATAGCCCATTATCTGGAACGGCATCCGAAAGTAAAGAAAGTAATTTATCCGGGTCTGGAAAGTCATCCGCAACATGAACTGGCAACCACTCAGGCAACCGGATACGGGGGAGTGGTTTCCTTTGAAATAGATGGAACCATTGATGATGCAAAGGCCTTTTTAGAGAAACTGGACTTGTTTGCACTGGCCGAAAGCCTGGGCGGAGTGGAATCGTTGATAGAGCTCCCGGCTGTAATGACCCATGCTTCGGTGGCTAAAGAAGTACGCGAGCAAATCGGCATTTCCGATACACTTATTCGTATTTCTGTCGGAGTTGAAGATGTGGATGATTTAATTGCCGATCTGGAACAGGCATTTGAATGATCGCAATGCACGAATCAATAGATTGATAGCTATATCTGATTCAACGACATTTGTTCTTTACAACGTCTTTTTATAATAAGGCTCTGAATAATATTGATTCACAAATTATGAAATAATGAGTACAACAGATTTATCTTATGCCGGAGAACAAACAAAAGCAATTCATGCCGGTGAAACGCCCGATCCTGTAACCAAAGCTTCGGCGCCAAATTTAGTTATGTCCACCACCTTTGTAGTGGATGCTGATACCGGGTTTTCGGTAGAAGGTTTTGAGGAGAGTGATACGTGGATTTATACCCGTTGGGGGAATCCGACGATTCATCAACTGGAACAAAAACTGGCGGCGTTGGAACAGGCTGAGACAGCTATTGCCTTTGCCAGTGGAATGGGCGCCATAACCGCGTTGCTGTTTCATTTGCTCAAGGCAGGTGATCATATCGTGATTAGTGATGTGACCTATGCCGCTTTAACGGAGATGGCCAATGAATTGATTCCCGAACTGAATATTGAAGTCACCAAGGTGGATACTTCCGATCCGGAAGCTATTCGCAGGGCAGTAAGACCAAACACCAAGCTGATTTATATTGAAACACCCTGCAATCCGTTGCTGCGGTTAACCGATATTCAGGTGGTGGCGGATATTGCCCATGAGGCAGGTGTTAAACTTGCGGTTGATTCTACTTTTGCTACTCCTATATCCACAAAGCCTTTGTTGCTGGGAGCCGATTTTGTGATTCACTCGCTAACAAAATATCTCGGTGGACATGGAGATGCATTAGGAGGAGCTATTCTGGGAAGTAAAGCCGACTTAACTCCGTTGCGAAAGAAAACGGCTATCCGGTTGGGTGGTGTGATAAGTCCCTTCAATGCGTGGCTGATAATGCGCGGTATTGCTACTTTACCAATCAGGATGCGGGTGCATGAGGAAAATGCACTGAAAGTGGCCCATTACCTGGAACAACACCCGAAAGTAAAGAAGGTGATTTATCCCGGTTTACCGTCGCATCCACAGTATGAATTAGCTAAAAGGCAAATGAAGAATTTCTCGGGCATGATCACATTTCAGCTTGAAGATGGTGCCGAACAAGCTAAGATTTTTGCCGAAAAGCTACAGATTATCCATTATGCGGTTTCCTTAGGACATCATCGGTCACTTATTTTTTACCTAAACAGCAAAGACTTGTTGCAGTCTTCGTTTAAGTTTAATACACCTGAACAGTTAGCTTCGTGGAATAACTTTGCAGGTGAAGGTATCTTTCGTTTTTCAATCGGGTTAGAGGATGCCGTTGATTTGATAGCCGACCTGAAACAAGCTTTGAGTTGATTTGTAAATTAAGACATGGCTTAAGTAAGTGAAATCAACGAATGTTGTATGCTGTACGACAAAATAAAAATAAGAACAGAAAGCGGATCCATGCCGGTTTAGCCGATTGAATACGGATCTCATTTCAAATAAACCGGGATGATTTAAATAGTTGAAGTCTTTATCATTCAGATTTGTATGAGTGAGATCCGGACTTAAGATCCATTGCAGAATATTTATCAGTTTTATTCTGCTGATTCCGACCAAATCCGCGTTCTGTTCTTTACTGAGATAAGACACTGTATTGATTTTGCTACTTATATCTTCGGGTTTGAAATTTAATTTTTACGAATCGTATTTACTAAAACATACAAAAATGACGAAAGCAGAACTTGTTGCCATAATTTCAAAGAAAAATCATGTTGACGAGCAAATAATATTTCCCATCGTTGAATCATTGATGGTCACTATAAAAAGTTCCCTGGCAAGAAATGAGAATGTATCTTTGAGTGGGTTTGGTAATTTTATTGTTAAGCACAGAGCCGAAAAAACGGCTCGTAATATCAAAAGAAATACAACTATAATTGTTCCGGCACGGAATATACCGGCATTTAAGCCGGCAAAAAAGTTTGAAGACAGTATAAAATAATTGGGTTGTTGATAATTGTAATTGTCAGGTGACTGATTTTTACAAGCTTTCCATAAAGGTATCTGTATTTTACTGAAAAACATTTATTTATAATAATTGATTGATCATGAACTTTATATTTTTTTCTCCGCACTTCCCTCAAAATAGTACAGAATTCTGTTTTTCTCTAAAAGAAGCGGGAGCAAATGTTCTCGGTATCGGAGATGCTGACTATGAAACGCTAAACGACAGATTAAAGAATTCCCTGACGGAATACTATAAAGTCTCTGATATGGAGAATTACGATCAGGTATTGAGGGCGGTGGGATTTTTTACGCATAAGTATGGTAAGATTGACCGGTTCGAATCATTAAACGAATACTGGCTGGAGATAGAAGCACGTATCCGTACGGATTTTAATATCTACGGAACAAAAACGGACTTTATATATAACCTGAAGCATAAATCGAAAATGAAAGCTTTTTTTGAAAAAAGCGGTGTGTTAACGGTGCAATGTCTAAAATGTCAGGATAAAGCCAGTGCATTTGAATTTATCAAAAAACATGATTATCCGGTTGTCGTAAAGCCCGATTTGGGTTCGGGAGCAAGTATGACCTACAAAATAGGAAGCGAACCTGAATTTGAAATCTTTTTCAATAATAAACCAGCCGACGTGGAATTTATCATCGAAGAATTTGTCGATGGAATTATCCTGACTTATGACGGACTGATTGACAGAGATGGAAAAGTTGTATTTGAAAACAGTCATCGGTTTGAGCAAAGTATCATGGAGGTGGTTAACAATGATGATAACTTATATTATATATGCCTTCCCGATATAGATGAAAAAGTAAGAAAAGCAGGAAAAGATATATTAAAAGCATTTGATGTACGCGAAAAGTTTTTTCATATCGAACTATTTGAAAGGAAAAGCGACAAGGAAATTGTAGCACTTGAAGTAAATATGCGACCTCCCGGTGCATGGATGACTGATGCCATCAATTTCTCACATGATATAAATATTTATAAAGAATGGGCGAATATGGTTACCCGTAATAATATAAAGGTTACGCCCGTAGGGAATCACTTTACCGGTTATGCAAGCAGGAAGAAACGAAAAGAATATAAAAATTCGCATGATCAGATACTGCATAAGTACAGCAATAAAATTCTGTATTATAATAATATAGAACCGGTGTTCAGTAAAGCTATGGGTGATTTTGCCTATCAGTTCAGAACAGGAACATACAACGAAGTAAAAGAAATTATCGAATATATTCAAGCGGAGTAGGGAAAATATGCAGGTAACTTATCATAAAGAATACAGTCATAAACTCGGGAGAGAAATGGAATACAAAGTATACGGGCACAAAGGTAAACCGGTACTCGTATTTCCAACTTCAAACGGACGATTTTACCAATATGAAGACTCCGGCATGGTAAACGCAGTAAGTGGGTTTATTAACGATGGGAAAATTCAGCTATGGGCTGTTGATGGAATAGATTGGGAAACCTTCTTTTCAAACAATTGGGATAATCACTTCAGAATAGAAAGGCACGAAGCCTATTTTAACTATATCAACGATGAGCTTATCCCCGGTATACTTTGGAAAAGCCGCGAAAATAATGATGGTTATACCCAAAAGATAGCTGTCACCGGTTGTTCAATGGGTGCTTATCATGCTGCCAATTTCTATTTCAGGTATCCGTGGCATATTGATACCGTCGTTGCATTGAGCGGTGTATATTCAACCGATTATTTCTTCGGAGATTATAAACCGGTTGATATTTATTTGAATTCACCGATTGATTACCTGAAGAACAACAATGATGCGTATTACATTGATCGGTTTAGAAATAGCAACTTGATTTTTTGTTGCGGTCAGGGAGCTTACGAGGACTTTATGCTTGAAGATACTTATAAATTAAAATCTGTCATTGATCAGAAAGGGATTCCTGCATGGTTTGATATTTGGGGAAACGAGTCGGTGCATGATTGGCCTTGGTGGCATAAACAGATAGAATATCTTTTTGGAAAAATACTATAAATCAATTTATAATTAATTGTATATTATGCCAATAAACATTCCTGACAAACTGCCGGCCATTGAGCTGCTAAAGAAAGAGAATATTTTTGCAATCGGTATTTCGCGTGCTTCGAAACAAGATATAAGGCCTATTCGTTTAGCCTTGCTTAATCTTATGCCACTTAAAATAACTACTGAAACTGATTTGGTACGTGTGTTGTCCAACTCACCATTACAAGTGGAACTAGATTTGATTAGTTTCAAGAGTCATATCTCGAAAAATACACCCATTGAGCATATCCGTGAATTTTATATTGATTTTGATCAAATTAAAAATCAGAAATATGACGGACTAATTATCACCGGTGCTCCTGTGGAACTGTTGAAATTTGAAGAAGTAAACTATTGGAAGGAAATTACGGAGATCCTCGACTGGGCGAAGACCCATGTTACTTCCAGTCTGTTTATCTGTTGGTCGGCTCAGGCGGCTTTATATCATTATTATGGGATTCCAAAATATCCTTTAGATAAAAAAATGTTTGGTGCATTTGAGCATAAGATTAATGATCCGTTGAATCCGCTTTTCAGAGGATTTGACGATGTGTTTTTTGCTCCGCATAGTCGTCATACGGAGGTAAAGCGTGAGGATATAGAAAAAGTGCCTGAACTAACGATCTTGTCTGAATCGGATGATGCCGGAATATATGCAGTCCTGGCTCGGGAAGGTCGTGAAGTCTTTATTACCGGGCATTCCGAATATGCGCCTGAAACACTGGACAACGAATATAAACGGGATTTGGCAAAAAAACTTCCTATTGAAATCCCTCAGAATTACTACCTTGATAATGATCCGGGTAAACCGCCGGTGGTACGGTGGCGTTCGCATGCCAATCTGTTGTTTTCTAATTGGCTTAACTATTTTGTATATCAGGTTACTCCCTATTATATTGATTCAATACATTGATTTTATAGTCGAAAAGTATGGTGACAAAACAATTTATTATTCATCCCGAAGTAAAAGATACTGGTTTAAACGGAATTTACTTAACGGTAGAGAATATCAGAAATAAGGAAACGGATGCCGAATTTGAAATATTCAGTAAAAAAGTAGTGCAACAGGCCTATAATTATACCCGACAAATTGTTGACATCAAAGAAGATCATCTGATTAGAGGGTTCAGACAGTTGCATGATGCTGTTGGTGCCCCCAACCGGAAAAACCTGTCCGCACCGGAAAACTTGTATAAATTATTGGCTAAAAAAGGAGATATTCCCCGAATCAATTTACTAGTTGATATTTACAATACCATTTCTGTAAAATACAAGCTTGCTTTGGGTGCACATGACTGGGATCGTATTGATGGTAATGTTCATTTGCGTTTCACAACAGGAACGGAAAAGTTCATTCCGTTGGGTGAAAATGAATCTAAACCTATTCGGGCCGGAGAATATTCTTATATTGATGATAGTAATGAGATTATCTGTTATTTGGATGTCAGGCAAATAGATAAAACTAAAGTCACACTTGATACTAGAAATATTTTTATTGTTGTGCAGGGAAATGCCAATATTGCGTTCCCATACATTGAAAATGCCGTGTCCGAATTATTGTTTCTTATAAAAAGATATTGTGGTGGGGATGTTAAAGTCGTAGGACAAATAGAAGATTTCTTTTACGATTATCAAATATAGAAGATAGACTAAGACACATGGACATAATATTCAGGGATATTACAGAAAATGATAATATGCTGTTGGCAAAATTGATCAGAAATGTCTTTCGTGAATTTAATATCGACAGGTCGGGTACTGTTTATACTGATCCAACAACAGATAATTTGTTTGAATTATTTCAGCATGATTTGTCAGCTTATTTTGTTGCTGAAGAAAATGGACAGTTGCTTGGAGGTTGTGGAATTTATCCAACCGATGGTCTTCATGAAGGTTGTGCCGAATTAGTCAAGTTTTACTTATCACCTGAATCCAGAGGTAAAGGAATAGGAAAATTGTTATTGCAGGTGATCATTCACAAGGCGAAAGAACTTGGTTATAATCAGATTTATTTGGAAAGTTTCCCCGAATTGGAGAAAGCAGTCGGTATGTATGGTAAGGCCGGATTTAAGATGATAAACAAACCATTGGGTAACTCTGGGCATTCTGCTTGTACAATATGGATGACGAAGGAATTAGATGAATTATGAATTAATTAAGTTATGAGTGTAGAAATAATTGTCAGATCGAATTCTATGTCCTATGCCAAGGATTTCAGACGAATTAATGAAGAATGGATAACAACCCATTTTTGGTTGGAAGAATCGGATATTCGGGTATTAAACGATCCTCAGAAATATATTCTGGACAAAGGGGGGAATGTCTTTATTGCTCTTTTAAATGGAGAGCCGGTAGGTACTTGTGCTTTGATCGTGAGAGATATTTTCACCTGTGAACTGGCTATACTGGCTGTTGATCCAAAAGCGAGGGGCCGTGGTATTGGGTATTTACTTGGATTGGCTCTTTTGGATAAGGCGCGTGAACGCAGTTTTACCCGCATTGTGTTGGAAGGAAATAAAAAGATGGCAGCTTCCATTTCATTGTTCCGAAAACTAAGGTTTGAAGAAGTGCCCCCGGCTGATACAGATTATAAGCGCAACATATCTAAACGCTGCAATCTATTTATGGAGTTGAAGGTAAATCCGTATGTTCAGCCTGAATACTTTATCTGACACCTTCGCATTATGTCAATATACAATGGTTGCTAAAGGTTTGTTGTCTATTAAAATTCCCTATTGATAAATAAAATTATCAATAGGGAATTTTATTTGTAAAAAATAATTCATGGATACTATTGTATCCGGATGTAGTCCGCAGAAATTCAAATCAAAGAATCAACTGTTTAGACATACCGTTTATCGGGTACTAAAATGCCTGATAGATGGTATTACATAAACGTTTATTCCTGCCTATCTTTGCAAAATCAAATATAAGAATATGACAAATTATTTTATAATTCCGGGACTTGGAGGCTCAGGTCCTGAACATTGGCAAACCTATTTCGAAAAATCAGGGGATAACTTTCGTCGTATTGATCAGAAAGACTGGGATGCTCCGGATATGAATGAGTGGACTGAAACGATTGAAAAGGTTCTTTCGGGGTATGATCCAGAATCTGTTGTCCTTGTTGGACATAGCTTGGGGTGTCTCACCATTGCTTCGTGGGCTTCACGCTATAATAAGAAAGTAAAAGCAGCACTTTTAGTTGCTCCGCCTGACACTGAATTATTGCACAAGAAATTTAATATAACCTTGTTTGACAGGATTGCAACTCAAAAAATAAACTTTCAAACTATATTGGTCGGCAGTACGAATGATCAGTGGGCATCGATTGAGAGAGTGGAATACTATGCTTCTAAATGGGGAAGCAAGTTTATTAATATCGGTGCTGCCGGACATATTAATGATTTGTCTGGGTTCGGTGAATGGAAAGAAGGATTAGAAATACTGTATTCTCTTAGCTGAATTCTTCGGAATAAATCAACAAAAAAATGCACTCCTGATTATTGGAGTGCATTTTTTTTACTAACTAATTACAAACTAACAATTATTTTATGGCAGCAAATGCCTGCTCTAAATCAGCTTTAATATCGTCGATATTTTCAATACCTACGGATATACGTAATAATCCGGGTAATACCCCTGAAGATATTTGATCTTCAGGTGATAGCTGTTCGTGAGTGGTAGCTGAAGGGTGAATAATCAATGATTTAGCATCACCGACATTGGCTAAGTGACTTAACAGTTTTACATTGTCAATCAAAATATCTGCATTCGTTGGATCGCCTTTTATTTTAAACGTCAACACACCGCCCGCACCTTTTGGAAAATACTTTTTAGCAAGATCATAGTACTTGCTGCTTTTTAAGCCTGGATAATTTACATATTCCACTTTTGGATGTTTTTCCAACCATTCGGCCAATGCAAGTGTGTTCTGTACATGACGTTCTACGCGTAAAGAAAGCGTTTCAATGCCTTGAACCAACAAGAAAGAGTTGAACGGACTGATTGTGTTACCCCAGTCACGAAGGCCTTCTACACGTGCACGCGTATTGAATGCGATATTTCCGAATGGACCGTTTGTGCCGAATACATCCCAAAATACCAATCCGTGGTAGCTGTCCGAAGGTTCGGTGAATGAAGGAAATTTGCCGTTACCCCAATTGAAAGTACCGCTGTCTACGATAATGCCGCCAATGGAAGTTCCATGTCCGCCAATCCATTTTGTTGCCGATTCCACTACAACGGAAGCTCCATGTTCGAGAGGACGGAATAAATAACCACCTGCACCGAAAGTGTTGTCTACAATAACAGGAATATCATGTTTCTTGGCTACAAGACCAATTGCATCAAAATCAGGAACATTCAGTTCGGGATTACCAATTGTTTCCAGATAAATAGCCTTGGTATTTTCATCGATTAAAGCTTCAAATTCTTCAGGTTTGTCTTCTTTTGTAAAGCGGACTTCCACGCCCAAACGTTTAAATTGATTTTTAAACTGATTGTATGTTCCACCGTATAAGTGAGGAGTGGAGATAAAGTTATCGCCGGCCTGAATGATATTGTTTATGGCAATAAATTGTGCCGATTGTCCGGAAGATGTTGCTAATCCGTTTACACCGCCTTCTAACGCTGCTATACGTTTTTCAAATACATCGGTAGTCGGGTTTTGTAACCGGGTATAAATGTTTCCAAATTTGCGTAATCCAAAAAGATCTGCGCCATCTTTTGCATCTTCAAATACATAAGATGATGTCTGGTAAATAGGTAATGCTCTGGAATGAGTAGTTTGGTCTACTTCTTGCCCGGCATGTAACTGAAGAGTCTCAAATTTTAATTCGCTTTTAGCCATATTATTTGTTGTTAATTTATTTTTGTTTTCAAATGTTAGCGAGTGCTTTCTAATAAGGAATAGAAAATCCTGCTGTGACATTTACATTTTAAGTAAGTCTTTTTTCTTCGAAGAAGATAATCATGTAAACAGTAAGCAGGGATCATTGCCTAATGAGAGCTTTTGATTTGCCTGCTTCAGTTTGCTTCTGATTTCTTTGATCAAAGGGGATATTCGTCAAACGCATATAGGAATGTGGACAGATAACGTTCGCCGGTGTCAGGAAGTAATGCTACAATAACTTTTCCTTTGTTTTCAGGACGTTGAGCCAATTGGGTGGCGGCATATGCTGCTGCTCCCGAAGAAATACCAACTAACAGACCTTCTTCTTTTGCCAACTGGCGTGAAGTCAGAATGGCATTGTCGTTGCTTACCTGAATAACTTCGTCAACTACACTCGAATTATAATTCTTAGGTATAAAGCCCGGGCCTATTCCCTGGATTTTATGAGGACCGGGGTTCCCTCCGGATAGTACGGGTGAATCGGTTGGTTCAACAGCTACAATTTTTACACTTGGATTATGGGCTTTCAATGCTTCACCAACGCCGCTAACTGTTCCGCCGGTACCAACTCCTGCAACGAAAATGTCTACTTTTCCGTCAGTGTCCGTCCATATTTCTTCGCCGGTAGTACGTTTATGTACATCGGGGTTTGAAGGGTTTTCAAATTGTTGGGGGATAAATGAGTTTGGAGTTGCTGCTGCAATTTCCAATGCTTTGGCAATAGCGCCTTTCATCCCGAGCGAACCTTGGGTAAGAACTAATTCTGCACCCAATGCCTTTAGTAAAGTTCTTCTTTCTACACTGAATGTCTCAGGGAGAGCAATGATCAAACGGTATCCTTTTGCGGCGGCTACAAAAGCCAGTCCAACGCCAGTATTCCCACTTGTAGGTTCTACAATAACAGAACCTTCTTTCAAAAAACCTTTTTTCTCTGCATCTTCAATCATTGCTAATGCAATACGATCTTTCACACTACTTGCAGGATTGAAAAATTCAAGTTTACCGATCACTGTAGCTTGTAAGTCTCTTTTTGAACTGTAGTTCGAGAGTTCTAATAATGGAGTGTTTCCAACCAGTTGGGTCAGACTTTTTGCTATTTTAGCCATAACAATTTTTATTTAATGGGTTTGTTTATTTTTATGATGCAAAAATACGGCGTATTTTACACCCCCACAATAACTTTGATATGGCATTTTATATACCATGTTTATGGTATGTAGGGGAAAATAACTCCTAATTCGTTAGCCTGAATTGAATTAACCCCGTATGACTATTAACACCCGGTCGAAGAATTAAGCTAAAAAAATAGTAGATGTTATAATTTAAATCTCTTTTAATAGTGCCGGTGTTTATATCTCGCTCAATTCCAGCCACCGCATAGTCTTCTCATCAATCAGGCCTTTGATTTCGGCATGACGTTGCGAGGCTTTTACAATTTCTTCCGTGCTGAGTGTTCCCGATGCCAGTTGGTTTTCAATCCCTGTTTTTCCCTTTTCCAGTTCAGGAATGTCTTTCTCCAATGCCTCAAACTCCTGTTTTTCCTTGAAACTTAGTTTCCTTCGTTCTGTGTCTTTGCTCTTTTGTTCCTGATTCTTGCTTCCTGATTCTTGCTTCCCGGCTCTTGGTTCTTTATTCTTCTTCTTTTCGTCCTTCTCCTGTTCTTCCAACAGTTCATTCCATTCGCGGTAGTCGGTATAGTTTCCCGGAAAGTCTTTTAGCTCTGCGTTACCTTTGAATACCAATAAATGATCCACTACCTTATCCATAAAATAGCGGTCATGGCTGACCACAATCACACACCCTTTGAATGCCCGCAGGTATTCTTCCAGTATGTTTAAGGTCACAATGTCCAGGTCATTGGTCGGTTCATCAAGTACCAGGAAGTTCGGATTCCGCATCAATACGGTACAAAGGTATAAGCGTCGTTTTTCACCTCCGCTCAGTTTATAGACATAATTGTATTGGGTCTCTGCTGTAAACAGAAAGTGTAACAGAAATTGCGAAGCCGACATTTTCTTTCCATTGCCAAGATCCACTTCTTCTGCAATGTCCTGAACCACGTCAATCACCTTCATTTGTTCGTCGAATGCCAGTCCATCCTGACTGTAATATCCGAATACGACTGTTTCGCCCACGTCAAATGAGCCGCTGTCGGGCTTTACTTCTCCCAATAGCATTTTTAGGAATGTCGATTTTCCTGTCCCGTTTTTCCCGACAATTCCCATCTTCTCATAGCGGGCAAAGTTGTAGTAGTAATTATCGAGAATCTTCAGGTCTCCATAAGCTTTGCTGACATACTTGGCCTCGAATATTTTGGAACCCAGGTAACTTGCTTTCACGTCCAGCTGTACGGCGTCGTTATTGCGTCGCTGTTTGGCCCGTTCTTCTATTTCGTAGAAGCTGTCCTGTCGTGATTTGGCTTTATGGGCACGTGCCTGCGGCTGACGGCGCATCCATTCAAGTTCTTTCCTGTACAGGTTAACGGTGCGTTCGCTTTCTGCATTGAAGTTCTCAATCCGTTCCTGTCGTTTTTCCAGGTAGTAACTGTAATTCCCGTTATATTGGTACAAAGCCTGATGATCAATCTCCATAATATTGGTACATACCCGATCCAGAAAGTACCGGTCATGCGTAACCATCAGTAAGGCCATGTTCGAACGTTTCAGGAAATCTTCGAGCCACTCCACCATTTCAAGATCCAGGTGGTTGGTCGGTTCATCCAATATCAGCAAGTCGGGTTCACCGATCAGGACATTTGCCAGTGCCACCCGCTTCAGTTGTCCCCCGGACAGTTCTCCGATTGGTTGGTCTAAATTGGTAATCTTCAGTTTACCAAGGATTTGTGTAATTCGTTGTTCGTAATCCCATGCCTTGTTTAAATCCATATTGGCGAGAATCTCGTCCAACTCACTGTGATCGTTCGATAACATGCAATGTTCATAGCGGGCAATCGTTCTCACCACTTCACTGTCGGTACGCAGGCAGGCATCCAATACGGATAGTTCTTTCGGAAAATCGGGATCCTGATCCAGGTAGGCAATGCGTAAATCGCGTTTGAATGAGATGGTGCCGCTATCATAATCTTCCTTGCCCGAAAGGATATTCAGCAAGGTGGTCTTTCCGGTACCGTTTTTAGCGATTAACGCCATCCGTTGATTGTCGGCAATGCCGAACGATATATTCTCAAAAAGCAGATTATCCCCGAATGATTTCGTGAGATTCTCTACTTGCAGGTAACTGGTCATATTTTTGTTTGTAGTAGGTAGTTCGTAATTTGATGCTGCAAAGATACGGATTTTAAAGGATGATTCAATTCTCTATGTAAATAGAAATAATTCAATGTTTTATTGGTCGGTTAAAAACTTATTCTTAATTTTGGAACATAATCAAACATGAGTTCAAAATGCCATGACTAAAAAAGATTTCTTTCAGATAATCATTAAACTATTTGGCTTGTATTGGCTTGTATCAACTCTTTTTACAACTATCCCAGGTTGGATTTCAATGTTGATGATGAATGTAGATGCAATACAAATAATTCAAGTTACAATCTCTGTTGCTATCGTAATTCTTGTATTTATATTTTTGGTTTATAAGCCGGACTTAATAATACGATGGTTAAAACTAGACAAAGGATTTGATGAAGACAGAATTGAGTTTCAGAATTTTAGCATAGATGGTATTTTGAAACTAGGACTAATTATTATCGGCGGATTGCTGACCATTTATAATATACCGAATTTTTTAAGTCAGGCTTTCTTCGTATTTGAACTTAAGATCATGCATGACAACGATGTGCTCACTCTCGGTCAGCAAAGTTATTATCGTTGGGGCATTAATTTTGTAAATCTCTTGATCGGTTATTTAATGCTTACCAACTACCCTGCTATCAGTCGGTTCTTATTGAAAAATACTCAAAAGAAAGAAGAGTAATTCAACTCTTTGTCTAATTCCGTAACCTGTTCTGAAATAACAGGAGAAATCAAATTACTAAAACTCTTCAAAAATGAAAACTCTAAAAGGCACCGAAACAGAAAAGAATTTACTTAAGTCGTTTGCAGGTGAAAGCCAGGCGCGTAATCGTTATACCTATTTTTCCAAGATAGCCAAAGCGGAAGGTTACGAACAAATTGCTGCTATTTTCCTCGAAACTGCCGATCAGGAAAAGTATCATGCTAAAAAGTTCTTTAGTTATCTTGAAGGGGATGATGTAGAAATTACAGCCACTTATCCTGCCGGAAAATTACTAACTACGGCAGAAAACCTGTTGGCAGCAGCTAACGGGGAAAATGAAGAATGTACCGACTTGTATCCCCATTTTGCCGATATCGCCGAAACCGAAGGTTTTGCCAGTATAGCAGCTACTTTTCGTAAAATTGCTGCGGTGGAAGCACAACATGAAAAACGTTACCGGCGGTTATTGGCGCGTGTGGAGGCAGGGACTGTTTTCTCCCGCGAAGAAGAAACCACTTGGCAATGTCGTGAGTGTGGAGCCGTTTATGTCGGTAAGGAAGCTCCCAAAGCTTGTCCTACATGTGCTCATCCGCAAGCTTATTTTGAAGAAGAAAAACAAAATTACTAAGACATTTTTTGATTTTTAACGCGTAATTTATCATGATGGCAACCGCTGTTCCTCATTGGAACAGCGGTTGTTATAGTCTTTACGAAACAGCCCATTCTTCTGCTCTATAGCAGTCTCCCTGTATTCTCTTTGTGAACTGAATGTTTGCAAATAATTTTTTCCTGTCTGAGTTATTAAAATTCCTTCTGCTATTCTCAAACTCGGATTTGAATACAGCTCCTTTGTGGAAATATAAAAACAATTATATTGTCCGGCATTCAGATATGCTTGCTTCGTCTTTTGTTCTTCGTCGGCTTTTATATAATTCATATATAAACCATATATACGGTTAATTAAAGAATCAGATACTAGTTACTCTAAAGCCAATGAAGAATAAAGGATAGAGGAGAGACGAAGGAAAGAGGTCTGTTTCATATTCCTTTTCCACGACATTTGCGTTCTTAAATTTATTAGGTTATTTTTGTAGCCTTAAAACAGAGTTGTTCAACTTAGACCTGAAAGGTTATTTCTTATGTGTAACTTTGTGTTCTGAGTGGCGAAGTGGCTAACTATTTAATTATGGAATCAACCTTGATGCTGACCGAAGACGGTTCGCATACGCTTTTTGTACCGGAGATAGCGGAATGTTATCACTCTACGCACGGAGCGATACAGGAGTCGCGGCACATTTTTATTGAAGCGGGATTGAAGCAATGCGCCAAGCCTGAGATCAGTGTGTTGGAAATCGGCTTCGGTACGGGCCTGAATGCTTTCCTGACGATACTGGAGGCGGGGAGGAGCGGTAAAAAAATTAAATATACTTCGCTGGAGAAATATCCGGTGGAAGTGGGTAAAGCCGTGCAACTGAACTATCCGGAAGAGCTGGCTCCGGATAAGCGTCCGCTTTTTGAACAAATGCATGCTTCGGACTGGAATCAGGAAACAGAACTAACGTCCTACTTTACGTTAAAGAAGATCGTTGCCGATTTTACGAAATATGTTTTTGAAGATCAGTATGATGTCGTTTATTTCGATGCCTTTTCGCCGGAAAAGCAACCGGAGATGTGGAGTAATGAATTGTTTTCAACGATATATACTCATTGTAATCAGGGAGCTGTCCTGACAACGTACTGTGCCAAGGGGATCGTCCGTCGTGCCATGCAGGAAGCGGGTTTTACCGTCGAACGTCTGCAGGGGCCTCCGGGAAAAAGGGAAATCCTTCGTAGTTCGAAGATCTGAAAAGAAAAATATCCCGTATTTTGTTTTAGTCGTTTTTTTAATTTGCTATCCATGAAAAAATATACTGCATTTTATATTCCATACCTGACGTTTGTTGTGACGTTTGTTGTGTTGATACTGTGTAACGCAAAAGCCGATTTGCATTTATGGCTGACGTCATTTAATACCCCGACCGGGGATGTGTTCTTTCGGTATTATACGTATGTTGGCGATTGGGTGCCGTATGCTGTAATCGGGGGATTACTTTTTTACCGTTACAGAGCAGCCGTTTTTGTACTGGTGTCGCAGCTTGCTACCGGCTTGGTTTCGCAAATTATGAAACATGCCTGGAATGAACCGCGTCCGCTTTTATACTTTAAAGATCATTTCCCTGCCGTCCGGTTGCATCAGGTGGCCGGAGAACATGTGCATATGGTACACAGTTTTCCTTCCGGGCATACCATTACGGCATTTGCTTTCTTTTTGTCATTATGCTTTTTTACAAAGCGTCCAGGGCTCCATTTTATTTATTTCGTATTGGCTCTGTTGGTGGGTTATTCCCGAATCTATTTATCACAGCATTTCGCCATCGATGTACTGGTGGGTTCGGTCGTTGGCGTTTCGGCAACAATGCTGTGTTGGTTTTACATGGAAAGATATCCTATGAAATGGGCAGATGGCTCATTACGAGATGTATTTTTGATAAAAAAGATGGGATAAGATGGAAATATCAAAATAAAATACGTATCTTTGCAAGCTCAAAATTTAAATAAACATATATGTATTTAACAGCTGAAATTAAGCAAGAAATCTTCGCTAAGCACGGAAAGTCTAACACTGATACTGGTTCATCTGAAGGCCAGATAGCATTGTTTTCCTACCGTATTAACCATTTGACCGAACATTTGAAGTCAAATAAAAAAGATTATAGTACAGAACGCTCTCTTGTAATTTTGGTAGGAAAACGTCGTCGTCTGCTCAATTATTTGAAGGACAAAGACATTACACGCTACCGTGCAGTTATCAAAGAGTTGGGTATCAGAAAGTAATTCTGGCTTTCAAACCTTAAAAAGGCGTTTCAAAAATAATTTTTGAAATGCCTTTTCTTTTACACTCCCCCTCTAAAGGAACTTTAAATGCCGTTTCGGATGGCTTTAAAGACCGGAGAATGAAAAACAGGCGTTGTTCGCAGGGAATAAAACACATTAAGGCGGATTATTCCCGTAAACGGAAATGTCGCATTGGCAAAAATACGTTATATGCGTTATATGCGTGTTTAATTCTTTAAAGACCATATCCTGTTGCTTCAATTTCCATAATTTGGCTAATTCGCTAAAAGCGAGAGGGACCGGTACAAAACATACTAATTTAAATTCCGTCGGTTGACGGATTAAGGGTTATGAAAATACTTTATTCGATCGGTATATCTATTTACGGAGCTTTTATCTTTTTAGCTTCGTTATTCAATGAAAAAGCCCGGTTGCTTCGTAAAGGGCAACACGACGCATTCGACCTGTTGAAAGGAAAAGCGGATCCGAATGCACGGTATGTCTGGTTTCATGCCGCTTCGTTGGGAGAATTCGAACAAGGCCGTCCGGTCATAGAGCAATTGAAACGGGAACAACCCGGAATAAAGATCCTGCTAACATTTTTTTCGCCATCGGGATACGAAGTACGGAAAAATTACAGCGGTGCCGACCTTGTGTCCTACCTGCCGTTGGATACACCCGCGAATGCAGCACGCTTTGTGAAGCTGGTGAAACCATCGAAAGTGATTTTTATAAAATATGAATTCTGGCCTAATTATCTGTTGACATTAAAGGAAGCTAACGTTCCGGTTTTTAGTATTTCGGCTATCTTTCGTCCCGAGCAGGTGTTTTTCAAGGGATACGGGAAATGGTACCTTCATTTACTAGGTACCTTTAAGCATATCTTTGTTCAGGATCAGGTTTCGCTGGATTTACTCGAAAGACATCAGATCAGCAATGCTTCGATTTGTGGCGATACCCGATTCGACAGGGTCTACGATTTATTTATGCAGGCAAAACAGCTTCCGTTAATCGAGGCATTTGTAAAGACCGCCGAAAAAGTAATTGTTGCCGGTAGCACGTGGCCAAAGGACGAAGAGTTGTTGGTGCGTTACCTGAGACTTCATCCGGATGTGAAATTAATATTAGTCCCACACGAAATTCATTATGCGCATATATCCGAAATTTCGAAGCTATTGGATGGGAAGTTTGTTCGCTATTCGGAAGCTACTCCGGAGAATGTACAGTCAACCCATTGCCTGGTGGTGGATGTGATTGGTATTCTGTCGTCCATTTACCGATATGGGCAGGTAGCTTATATTGGCGGAGGCTTTGGGGTCGGAATTCACAACACACTGGAAGCAGCTGTGTATGGTGTACCAGTTGTTTTTGGACCTAATTACCATAAATTTCGTGAAGCCCGCGAATTGATTGCTGTTGGAGGCGCATTTTCCATTTCGAATTATGTTATTCTTGAAGCGCAATTTGACGCCCTGCTGAAAGACCCGAAAGCAGGGAAAGCCGCCGGAGAATACGTGAAGCAAAATACAGGAGCAACGGAAATGATAATTAAACGCTTAGAGTTTTAAACGCCGGAGGTCTTGCCTTATTCGTTACAGACAATGCCCGTGTTGCCAAAATACTTTGTGAAAGTAAGATAAAAAGATTTGTGTATCTTTGTAACCGGATAGATGCGCCGGGAAAAAGACGGAAATAAAGAATAATATCAGCAATACTTTATTGTATGGGAAAAAATGAATTTGAATCAATCATGCCGTTGAAAGTAGAAGATTTAATATCATTGATTGTTGAAAAAAAACAATTTGAATTTGATATTGCGCTTTCATATCTTTACGATTCAAAATTATACGATGCTTTATCGACTGAAGAAACTAAATTGTGGCATTTAAGCTCCGAAAAACTCTTAGATATGCTTGTGGCAGAAAAAGATACAGGCGAACTGGTTTATCCTGATTTTGTTTGATAATTATGATAACACTGAATAAAGTACAACAATTCGAATTGTTTTGCCTGGAAAATTATAAAATTTCGAAAGGTATAGCAGGAAGAACCGCACTAAACGATTTTAAACAATATAACGTTTTTAATTTTTTATCGATAGGATATGACGTTTTACATACTCAGGGGAAGAATTATATTCTTGCAGAGATTAATGATTTTATAGAACGAAGGAGATGAAGTTATTTCATGGAGGTACAGAAATAATAGAAAAACCATTGATCCTTGAAAATCAAAGTCTGTTGGATTTTGGTAAAGGTTTTTATACTACTTCCAATCAGAAACAGGCAGAAAAATGGGCATTGATAAAGCAAAAGAGACTGGATGGTGACGCAAAAGCAATTGTATCGGTGTTTGAAATAGAAGATCAATGTCTAAATAACCAACAGTACAACGTAAAATATTTTCAGTATGCCAATGAAGAATGGCTGGATTTTATTGTGCTAAATCGCAGAGAAAAAAGGAGTCATTCTTATCATATTGTAAAAGGTGCAGTCGCAAACGACACGCTGTATACAACACTTGTCTTGTTTGAAACAGGTGTTTTATCGAAAGAAGAAACAATAGCAAGACTTAAAACTCATAAGCTTTTTGATCAGATTTCTTTTCATAATGAAGAGATTTTGAATGAATTGAAATTTGTAGAGTCCTATGAATTGACAGAATAAGTTTCTCCGGCAACCGGATTGCCGGTCTTTATTGTACTTATTCATTTATAAATGGTACTAACAAAACCCTTATTCCCTTTTAAAGAGGGGGTTCTTTTTTATATATTTATATTATGCAAAAACCTTCCATTCCAAAAGGAACACGTGATTTTACGCCACAGGAGATGGCGAATCGTAATTATATATTCAACACGATAAAAGATGTATTTCGTCTGTATGGTTTTCAGCAGATTGAGACACCTGCTATGGAAAACCTATCCACGTTGATGGGGAAATATGGGGAAGAAGGGGATAAATTGCTATTCAAAGTGCTGAACTCGGGAGATTATATGAACGGCCTGAACGATGAGGAATTGCTTGGTCGAAACAGTATTAAACTTACCAATAGAATATCGGAAAAAGGATTGCGTTATGACCTGACAGTGCCTTTTGCCCGTTTCGTAGTACAGCATCAGAATGAAATAAGCTTTCCTTTTAAACGCTACCAGATACAACCTGTTTGGCGTGCCGACCGTCCGCAGAAAGGACGATACCGGGAATTCTACCAATGTGATGTAGACGTGGTGGGTAGCGATTCGTTGTTGAACGAACTGGAATTGATCCAGATAGTAGACGAAATATATTGCAGGTTGAAGATCAATGTTGTTGTTAAAATAAACAACCGTAAAATTCTATCCGGTATAGCCGAGATCATCGGGGAAGCCGAGAAAATAACCGACATAACCGTAGCCATTGACAAAATGGACAAAATCGGGTTGGAGAAAGTGAACGAAGAAATAGCATCGAAAGGTATTTCGGAGGAGGCAATCGCTAAATTGCAACCGATACTGAAACTCAGTGGAACAAATGCTGAAAAAACAGAACAACTCAAGACGGTTCTGGCCGATTCGGAAGTAGGGATGAAAGGGGTAGCGGAACTAGAAACGATATTCGGATTGTGCGAAGCAATGAACGTGGAGACGAAAATAGAACTTGATTTGACTTTAGCACGCGGACTGAATTACTATACCGGCGCTATTTTCGAAGTAAAAGCACTTGACGTGGAAATGGGCAGCATTACCGGTGGAGGCCGTTACGATAACCTGACAGGTGTTTTCGGCATGGAAGGCGTTTCGGGTGTGGGAATATCGTTTGGTGCCGATCGGATATATGATGTGCTGAATCAGTTGAAATTATATCCTGAAACATCCGTTGAGCAAACGCAGATTTTGTTTGTTAGTTTTGGAGAAAAAGAGTTGATGTATTGTTTGCCCTGGTTGAGCGCTTTGCGTGCAAAAGGTGTGAATGCCGAGATCTATCCCGAACCTGCTAAGATGAAAAAACAAATGAGCTATGCCGATAATAAACGGATTCCATTTGTAGCTATCGTTGGTGAGACGGAAATGAATGAAGGCAAAGTGATGTTGAAGAATATGAAAAGCGGCGAACAGGCCCTGGCAACACTCGAAGAAGTGATTGAAAAAACAATGGTATAACAGCCTGATTCGATCATGTAGATTATAATTGATAAGAATCCTGAAAATCAATAGATTTTCGGGATTTTCTTGTATAAAAGCCTATAATACATAACTTAAATCATCGATGTAATAATAGATCAGGATACCTGCAACAATGAGTTGGGAGATTGTTCCCAAAATGAACGATGCAAATGAACTGACTGCTTTAAAAATAGCTTTATTGCTTTGTTTTCCGGCAAAGAGTTCGCCTAAAAAGGCCCCGGCAACAGCCCCGACGATTATTCCCACGGGTCCGAAATACATTCCTGCAAGGATTCCAAGAATACTTCCCCATACGCCTTTTTTACTTCCTCCGAATTTTCGGGTACCCCAATCGGGAATCAGATAGTCTAAGCCCTGAACAACGATAACCGCTACTCCCCATTTAATAAAAAAATGAACTGAGAATTCGGCTATTGAACTATAGTGGAGTATGATTATTCCGAGATAACAGAGTATAGTCCCCGGAAGTTTGGATACAGTGCAACCAATTAGTCCGATAAACAGAAATACTCCTGCCAAAACGATAAGGAAAGTATCCATAGTTTTTCAACTGATAATTCTTAGTTTAACTTAGAAAAATGGTTTGTGTGTGCAAATATAATTCAAAAAATGAATTGATAACCCCATAAAACTAAAAAAGAACAGAATTCATAGAAAAACCACAAATAAAAAGACTTTAAGCGAAGAACAGTCAACTTAGAAATTCGCAAATCTCTGAGAATACGCGTGTAAATGCATTGTCAACTTCATTCGAATCAATCATTCCGCCCCCAACAGGAAAAGGATTTTCATGCGAGTAAGGAAACGAAAAATTCAACTGAGTAAAACGATTTGTAGCACAATTGTTGCCCAGAGCTTCGGGTATGCCATGATAAGGCATTACTTTATCTGACTGAAGTGATATGCCTTTCAGCTTATTTCCTAATTGACTGAAAAAGCTTTCTCTTTCAGATTGTTTCCGTTCCGAAGAAATCATGCTGTTGAAAGATTCGAAAATCTTATCGGGTACCGAAACTAAAGACTTTGTGAAATTGTCCAAATAGTAGTGATAAAGAATTTCGAAAGCCCGCCGATCCATTATACTTCTGGATTGTCCGATCATGGAACTGAAAATGCCGCCTCCACAAAACAAGAACAATTTAGAATCGGAGAATAATTTTTGAGGATTTGTCATCATAGCGATTTCGGCAAGGAATGCTCCGATAGAATAGGCAAAGATGTCAATTTGCGTATTCTCTTTAAACAAAATGTGGTTTCCGATTTTAATATTTTCGAAAAGGGTCGTCAGGTCAAGAATGCTTTGTCGTCCTGAACTATAAAAACGATAGGGCTTTTCACTTATTCGTTCGCTGAGTGCTACATTTGCAAAACTCAAAGACCTGTCTTCACCGTTTTGTTGTCGGCGTAGATTCAAAATGTTTTGTAAGGCTCTCGGATTAGACCAGTTCACCGGAGAACGATTCATGTGAAACGCAATTGGAAAAAGTACAACCGGTTTACCTGTCCGGGAACATAAATACTCTGCCCAGGTGAGATATTTATTCCAGTTTCGTTCATTCAACCCATGCAGGAGTAAAATGGCTTTATCAGCTTTCTGCATATTACCCGGCATGAATACAGGATAAAGGAAAGATAGATTTTCGTTTATTCTTTCATCATAGGGATCTAAAATAGCTTTTTCACTATTATCGGCATCCTTCAGGCTTTGAAAAGAAAAGTAACGAATATCGATATTCGATTCATTAAGATGTGTGTCAATGCCTAATCTGAATTGAGCATTGAGTTCTTGGTGTCGTTGAGAGTATTTCATTTTGAATAAATAAATAATTTCGAATGCAAAGTAACGGTTCAAAAAGGCAATTTGCAATTTTGTGGGGAGTATAGTATTTTTATGGGATGAAAAAGCTGATTATGGGGTGAAAAATGAAATAAAGGGATAAATTTAAACCTTTGTTTTGAAGAGTTGTTTTTAGTTTGATTAGAATAGTATACTTTTGTAATTGCTCTTCTTAACCAGAAAAAAAACATGAATACAAAGATTCCTTCATATTTGTATGATAAAGCCAATATCAATCGGTTGATATTGTTCACTGCTATCTTTGCTCTGCTGTTTATCAATATCTTTCAGCCATTTGGATCAAGGGGATGGTACCCGGACATTTCGGATTTCAAGTATTTCTTTTTCTCCAGTTTAATTATTTTAATCGGAATGCTGGTGGTTGTTATCAGTCGCCTCTTAATGCTTGCCTTTGTAAAAAAACATTCCATTTCATATTTACAGTATGTGCTTTGGGTACTTGCTGAAATTCTATCCATGTCTTTATTCTATTCCTTGCTCACGAAATATATTCCGAAAGGAGGAATGAATCGGGACTTTATGGAGATATTTCATAAGTCAACGATCAATACAAGTTTGGTGCTATTATTGCCATATGCTATTCTCTGGTTGTATTTTTCGTGGCGGGACAAAAATAACCTGTTGCAAAAGCTGGTTCTTGAAGATCAAGGTTCAGGGGTTCAACGTAAAAACCTGATTGCATTTCCTGATGAAAAAGGGGAGTTGAAAATAACTGTTATGCTGGAGAATCTCTTGTATATTGAATCAGCCGATAATTATGTAACTATTCATTACCTGAACAAGTCTAAAATATCACATTTTCTGATACGTAATTCGTTGAAATGGATGGAAGAGAATCTGACGAAAGAGAGTCCGTTGGTTCGTTGCCACAGATCATATATTGTGAATCTTGATAAAGTAAAAGTGCTTCGTAAAAATAAAGGAGGAATCTTCATGGAGTTGGATGCAGTTGATACGCCTGATATTCCTGTTTCGAATTCGTATTATGAACAGGTGATGGTTAAATTCTCTCATTATTCAGTTTAAAATTAATGGTTGCCTACCTATTAATGGCCATTTAAAACAGGCATTACGAGATAGACTTAGAGCACGGTATTTCTACAGTATTTAAAGTCATTAATTTTGTCAGATCATGGATTTAGCAAATTTATATAATTGCAAACCCTATAAAGTAGGTTTAGCACTTAGTGGCGGAGGTGTGAAAGGACTATGTCATGCCGGTGTGTTGAAAGCTCTTGATGAATTGGGAATAAAGCCAGATATTATTTCGGGGGTTAGCGCAGGTTCGTTAGTGGGTGCATTGTATTCGGATGGTTATACTCCGGATGAAATAGCTGTTTTGTTTGAAGAAATCAGTTTTCGGAATATGACGAAAATACGCATTCCTAATGGAGGTTTTTTTAAGACGGATATTTTTCAAAACTTTCTATCTAAAAAGCTGCGTGCAAAAACGTTCGAAGAATTATCTATTCCGCTGAGAGTCGTAGCAACCGATTTAGATAAAGGACGCAGTGTTGTTTTTAAGAGAGGAAAGCTGATTGACCCGATAGTAGCTTCATGTTCATTCCCTGTGCTTTTTAGTCCTAAAATGATTAATGGAGTCCATTATGTTGATGGTGGCGTTCTTAAAAATTTTCCGGTTTCAACTATCCGTGATGATTGTGATAAAGTGATAGGCATTAACGCCAGTCCCTTGGTGGCAGATGAATACAAGCAAAGTATTTTAAATGTAGCCTTACGTTCTTATAATTTTATGTATAAATCGAATATTATTCATGATAAAGAGCTCTGTGATTTGCTGATTGAGCCGGTCGACATGGGTAATTATGAGACTTTCGATGTTGATAAAGGTCGCGAGATTTTCGAATTAGGTTATAAGAGTGCACGACAAATATTTGGTACCAAATTGGATACTAATTTCATTTAAGGAGTGCAAAATTGACTCCAATTACAGGTGAATTGTGTGAATTCGATTTATTTTGATTAATTTTGCAGCGGAATAAAAACAAAAAATATAAATATATATGTTTCCAGTATCAGATCGTTTGGCAGCATTATCTCCTTCAGAGACACTTGCCATGTCACAAAAAAGTAATGAGCTTAAGGCTCAGGGTTTCGATGTAATTAACCTTAGTGTTGGCGAACCGGATTTCAATACGCCAGATCATATTAAAGAAGCAGCCAAACAGGCTGTAGATAATAATTTTTCATTTTACTCTCCGGTACCGGGCTATCCGGCTTTGCGAAATGCTATTTGTACAAAGTTGAAATCTGAAAACGGGCTGGATTATAAACCTGAACAAATAGTTTGCTCCAACGGTGCTAAACAATCTGTATGTAATGTTCTGCTGGCTGTTATAAGCAAGGGTGATGAAGTTATTATCCCTGCACCTTTCTGGGTTAGTTATCCTGAAATGGTGAAGTTAGCGGATGGTACTTCTGTGTTTGTTTCAGCCGGAATTGATCAGAATTTTAAAATAACAGCCAATCAATTGGAAGCTGCTATTACGCCAAAAACGAAAGCAATCATTCTTTGTTCACCTTCCAATCCTACCGGAAGCGTTTATTCAAAAGCCGAATTAAAAGAGCTTGCCGATGTCTTGGCAAAATATCCTCATATCATTATTCTTTCGGACGAAATCTACGAGCACATAAACTATTTGGGGAGTCACGAAAGTATTGCTCAATTTGAAAATGTTCGCGAACGTGTGGTTATAATCAATGGCGTTTCTAAAGGATATGCCATGACAGGATGGCGTATAGGTTGGATTGCTGCTCCTAAATGGATCGCTTCAGCCTGTAATACATTACAGGGTCAATATACCTCAGGTCCTAATTCAGTGGCTCAGAAGGCTGCGGAAGTTGCTTATACGGGTAATCAGGATTGTGTTGAAACTATGCGCCTTGCTTTCGAACGCCGTAAAAAGCTGGTAGTAGATTTAGCTCGTCAAATTCCGGGCTTAAAAGTAAACGATCCTCAAGGAGCTTTTTATATTTTCCCTGATTGTAGTGCCTATTTTGGAAAATCATTCAATGGTAAAACTATTGGTAATTCGGGAGATTTAGCAATGTATTTATTGGAGGTAGGTCATGTCGCTTGTGTTGGTGGTGGAGCTTTTGGAGCTCCGGATTGTGTGCGTTTTTCGTATGCTACTTCTGATGAGAATCTGGTAAAAGCATTTGGATGGATCAAAGAAGCATTGGCACAATTAAAATAAACAATAATTTATCATAGGAAAAGGTGTTGAATGCGGATTTCAACACCTTTTTTTTCTTATAGTAGCAGTTTTAGAAGTCGATTACTTCTAAAATAAACTTTCGAGTTATTTTTGTGTTTTTAAAATTAAAACGATATGAATAATCTTATTTTTGAAAATGGAGATATACTTCCTCAAATTGGTTTAGGAACTTGGCTGTCAAAACCCAATGAGGTGTACAATGCCGTGTTGGCTGCGATTAGTGCAGGTTACAGACATATTGATTGTGCTTATATTTATAATAATGAAGCGGAAATAGGACAAGCTATTCAATTTGCAATAAATTCAGGATGGGTAAAACGGGAAGACCTTTTTATAACTTCGAAACTTTGGAATAGTGATCATTCACCCGAACGGGTTGAGGTTGCTCTTCGTAAATCATTGCATGATTTGCAACTGGATTATTTGGATTTATATTTGATTCACTGGCCGGTTGCTTTTAAAACAGGGCATGAACAAGTAAAAACTGCTTCTGATTTGTTATCTCTAAATGAGATGCCGATTTCAGTAACATGGCAGGCAATGGAAAAAGGAAGAAAAGCAGGTTTGACAAGACGCATAGGAGTTTCGAATTTCAATATTCATAAACTTCAACGACTTATAGACAATGCTGATATTAAACCTGAGGTAAATCAGATTGAACTTCATCCATACTTTCAGCAAAATGATACCGTTGAATTTTGTCATAAAAATCAAATACTTTTAACTGCGTATTCTCCTTTGGGAAGCCGTTATTTAGTTCACAGTGATACTAGTTTAACGCGTGAGAAATTAATCATGGAAATTGCGGAGAAGCATGCCTGTTCACCTGCACAGGTTCTGTTAGCATGGGGGATGCAACGTGGAATAGCTGTTATTCCAAAATCGGTTAATCCACTTCGAATTCAGGAAAACTTCAAATCATTGAATGTAAAGTTAAATGAAGAAGATGTTTTGCAAATAAACTTGCTGGATCGTAATCAGCGAATTGCAACAGGTTTATTTTGTGTTATGCCGGGAGGGGATTATACCCTGAAAAGCATATGGGAACAATAAACTCTTGTTATTCGTTACTTCTTGATTTATGTGAAATCTATTCTCACAAAGAAAAAATGTTTTTTTGAAGAATGTGATAAAAAGAATAATCGAAATCGGTTATTTGTGAAACAAATCTTTTGAGAAAATAAAGAATCTATTAACCTGAGCGTAATTTTAAGTTGTGCTCCGATTAATAGATTCTTTTATATAAATATCCCGCGAAGAATTAATATCCGCGAATAGCTTCAATACCAGGTAACACGCGTCCTTCAATAGCTTCCAGTAATGCACCACCACCAGTTGAAACGTAGGATACTTTATCAGCAAGACCGAATTTATTTACACAAGCGACTGAATCACCGCCACCAACAAGTGAAAATGCTCCATTTTTGGTCGCTTCAGCAATCGCCTCGCCTACAGCAAGCGATCCGTGTGAAAAGTTTTCGAATTCGAATACTCCGGTAGGACCATTCCAAAGAATTGTTTTTGAAGCCTTAATTACATCGGCAAATATTTTTTCAGTTTCAGGGCCATTATCCAATCCTAACCATCCATCAGGTATTTCATCAACCGGAACAATCTGGGTATTGGCGTCATTGCTGAATGAATCGGCAATTTTTGCATCAACGGCTAAAATCATTTTTACATTATTAACCTTTGCTTTTTCCAATAACTCCAATGCCAGATCAAGTTTATCATCTTCACAAAGAGAGCTACCTATTTTTCCCCCCAATGCTTTCGTAAATGTATAAGTCATTCCGCCAGCAATGATTAGATTATCTACCTTGGTAAGTAAATTTTCTATGATTTCAATTTTGGAAGAAACTTTTGAACCTCCCATAATGGCAGTAAAAGGATGAGCTGTATCGGTCATTACTTTTTCAACTGCCAATACTTCTTTTTCCATTAAATATCCGAACATTTTGTTATGTACGTCGAAGTATTTTGCAATGAGAGCTGTAGAAGCATGAGCACGGTGAGCTGTACCGAAAGCATCGTTTACATAGCAATCAGCATAGGAAGCTAATGTAGCTGTAAATTTCTTTTGACTTTCTTTTATTGCTTTCTTTGCAGCTGCCTTTTCTTCGTCAGTAGCTGTTTCAGGCAAACGGGGTTTACCTTCTTCTTCTGCATAAAAGCGAAGGTTTTCCAGCAATAATGCTTCGCCGGGTTTTAAAGCAGCAGCCATTTTGCCTGCTTCTTCATTCGCACAGTCAGGAGCAAATTTTACATCAACTCCCAATAATTCGGAAACATGAGCTAAAATAGATTTTAAAGAATACTTCAAATCAGGATTTTTCTTTGGACGACCCATGTGCGATGCGATGATGACGCTTCCACCATCTGCCAGAATTTTCTTTAAAGTAGGCAAAGCAGCCCGGATACGGTTGTCATCGGTAATTTCAAAATTGTCGTTCAAAGGCACGTTGAAATCTACGCGTACGAATGCTTTCTTCCCTGCAAAATTAAATTTGTCAATAGTTTGCATATTGTTATTTATTTGAATGATTAATAATTGATTTTTTACTCTTGCTAAAGTTTTTTCGACCACAAAGATACAAATAAAGTTATAATTTCATGCAAAATGGATCAACGCAATTTAGGCATAAAATACCGTTTTTTATTTACAAAAATATTAAAGAAATTTTTCTTTAATGAATTTATAATTGTATCTTTGTCAGAGAAAATCAAAAAATATAATTGAACAATTTAAAATAAAATTATTATGTCAAAAGTAACCGTTGTGGGTGCCGGAAATGTTGGTGCCACATGTGCAAATGTTCTTGCATTTAAAGAAGTAGCTGATCAGGTTGTAATGCTTGATGTGAAAGAAGGTGTATCAGAAGGAAAAGCATTGGATATGCTCCAAACTGCTGCGTTATTGGGCTTCGATTCTAAAATAGTTGGCTGTACAAATGATTATGCTCAAACTGCAAATTCTGATGTAGTTGTTATAACTTCAGGAATTCCACGCAAGCCGGGAATGACACGCGAAGAACTGATTGGTGTTAATGCCGGAATTGTAAAAGCTGTTGCTGGAAACATCCTTAAATTTTCTCCCAATGCTATTATTGTTGTTGTAAGTAATCCTATGGATACTATGACTTATTTGGCATTGAAAGCTACCGGACTTCCAAAAAATAAAATTATTGGTATGGGCGGAACTTTAGACAGCTCACGTTTTAAATGTTATTTGAGCAAAGCATTAAATGCTAATCCTACAGAAGTTGAAGGAATCGTTATTGGTGGACATGGTGATACGACTATGATTCCATTAACACGCTTCGCTGGATATAAAGGTCGTCCGGTTAGTGATATTCTTGATAAAGAAACTTTAGATAAAGTCGTTGCCGACACAATGGTTGGTGGAGCTACATTAACTTCATTGTTGGGTACTTCAGCATGGTATGCTCCTGGTGCTGCTGCTGCCTATTTAGTTGAATCGATTATCCACGATCAAAAGAAGGTTATTCCTTGCTGTGTGTTATTGGAAGGTGAATATGGACAAAATGATATTTGTATTGGTGTACCTGTTGTAATTGGCAAAGACGGTGTAGAAGAAATTGTTGATTACAAATTGAATGCTGAAGAAAAAGCATTATTCGAAAAGAGCGCTGCTGCAGTTCGTAAGACAAACGATGTTTTAAAAGAAATCAAAGCATTATAAGAGATCTTTTTAATCCTCTAAAAGTCGCAATGAGTTATCTTGTTGCGACTTTTTTGTCTCATATAGATGAGTCGGGTAAGATCGGATCAATAATAGAATAGCAATATTCTTCGTTAGAATAGCCCGAACAATGTTCATGTCGAACAGGTAAATACTTGATGTCGACTGCCCCTGAGATGACTAAATTAATCACCTTCTTCCTCTTCTGTTCCGTTTTTTTTATATCTTTGGCCCAAGCATTAAAAACAGACTAAATAATATGGACCTTTATATAATTCATATTTTAATAAGTTTGTCAGGTTCAGAATAGCCATCTGATTTATGGAACAAATGATATTCGTATGAAAAGCATTTTACTGCTTTTTTTCTTTTGCATGACATGGATATCAGTTATGGCAGAACAAAGGACTAATGCTGGACTTGGTTTTGGCGTTTTGCCGGCCATCTCATATGATTCAGATTTGGGCTTTCAGTATGGAGCATTAGTGAATTTTTATCTTTATGGAGATGGGTCACGATTTCCAAAATATGATCATTCTTTGTATCTTGAATTATCAACATATACAAAAGGAACTAGCATAGCGCGTTTGAGATATGATTCTGATCGTTTAATTCCAAAAGTACGAACAACAATGGACATTGGCTATGTTGCCGATCTAATGTCCGATTTTTACGGTTTTAACGGGTATCAAAGTGTTTATGATCCTGTTTTGGTAAAAAGCTCAAATAGGCTTTTCTATAAAAACGAAAAGGATATGTTTAGGCTTAAAGCTGACTTTCAGGGATCTTTTGGTGAGTCCAGGTTGGGTTGGGTTGCCGGATATTCGTTTTATCATTTTAAGATAGATACTGTAAATAACTCCAGATTGAAAATAATTAAAACAGGCGAAACTTTATTTGAAAAATATAAGGATTGGGGATTAATAAGTCCGTCGGAAGCTGGAGGAGGAAGCATTCATTATTTAAAAATTGGTCTGAAATATGACTCGCGTGATCAACTCACTTGTCCAATGAGTGGAATCTTTACGGAAGCTGTTATTCAGACTGCACCTGAATTTCTGAATGAAACTTATCCGCATTCTAAACTGGCGATCATACATAGAGAGTATTTTACACTGGCAAAGGATTTATCCTTCGATTATAGACTTGACTATCAAATGTCAATATGTGGTGGGCATGTTCCTTATTATGCTCAGCCGTTGCTCATTACTAGTTACCTGATTGCTGCAACAAATCAAGGCTTAGGAGGAAAAAGTTCAATACGGGGTGTTTTACGTAATCGTATTATTGGCGATAATGTTGGTTTTGCTAATTTTGAATTTCGTTATAAGGTTATAAGGTTTGACATGTTCAAACAAAACTTTTATCTGGGAACAAATGTATTTTTTGATTCAGGTATTATTCTTAAACCGATAGATATTAATTTTGCTGCTGTTTCGGCAAATGATAAAGCAACTTATTTCAATACTTACTCAGCCGGAAAGTTTCATTCCGCAGCTGGTATTGGACTGAAGATTGGTTGGAATGAAAACTTTGTAATATCGGCAGACTTTGGAAAGACATTTAATAATCAGGATGGTAATACAGGCTCCTATATTGGTCTGAATTATTTATTTTAGAAATTCGCAATTTTCTGTTCTAAGGGAAAGAAAATCTATTTAACAAAATAATTTTACATGTGGTGGATAGCTTTTAGTACTGTAATTATTTGCAGCTTATATTTTGTTCTTATTTCAATTTTTTATGTTGGTTGGAGACATATCTCTGTTTTTGTACCTAAAGGGAATGAGTTAATTCGAACTAAAATATCCGTTATTGTAGCTTGTCGAAATGAAGAAGATCATATCCGGCAATTAATCGGATGTCTGGCTCAGCAAAGTAATCAGAATTTTGAACTGATTATGGTCAATGATCATTCGCAGGATGCAACCAGAAGTTATATTAATATGGCACAAGAAACATTTCCTAAACTTAGGCTGATCGATGCAGTAGGATATGGAAAGAAGAATGCCATACGAGAAGGAATTCTCAATTCAACGGCAGAATTAATTGTTACTACCGATGCAGATTGTTTGCCTTCCTATCATTGGTTGGAAGCAATTGCGTGTTTCTATAGAAAATATCCCAGTGATTTAATTATTTGTCCCGTCAGACTCTCCGGTAAAGATAATTTGTTTTCTTATTTGCAAATCCTTGAATTCACGACCTTGATTGCTTCGACAGGAGGAGCTGCGGGAGCAGGAATGCCTGTTTTGTGTAATGGAGCTAATTTGGCCTTTAAGAAAAAAGTATGGCTAGATTGTCAGACTGATTTACATGAAGAAGAGCAGTCTGGAGACGATATGTTCTTGTTGGAAAGTGTAAAGAAAAAGAAGGGCGTTATTCGGTTCTTAAAATCTGAATCCGCTTTTGTGACAACTGAGCAGGCCGGTAAATTAGATAAATTTATAAAACAACGTCGTAGATGGACCTCCAAATCATCTCTGTATACCGATTGGCAAGTTATTTTTACGGCTTGTCTGGTTCTGTCTGTTAATTTGTTGCTGTTAGTGCTGTTATCACTTTCTTTTTTTAATGCAATAGCCTTAATTATTTTCTTGTCATTGTTTCTGTTTAAGTATGCGCTTGATACGGCCTTTTTATATTCTACCCGCAATTTTTTTCAACTAAACAAAATTTGGATTTATTCTTTAATACTGTCAATATTCTATCCTTTCTATGTAGTCTTTATTTCTGTTTCAATTCTTTTTATTAAACCGATAGCCTGGAAATAAATTGGATAACTGTTTCCAGTCCTCTGTTCGGATCGTTCCAGCATTTCTAAAAAATTGGGAAATAGAATGATAAGTAAATGCAATCCAAAAGAGTTGTATTTATTTTACTTTTGAGTTACATACAAAATGTATCCGGATAATATAGTCTTGTATTGTTTAAGTGCTTGTTTGGACTTTCCGGATATTGGCTCGCCAATGCCATCACTTATGTTGAAAACAGACCCACAACCTTCGCAAATGGCCTGACCTATATCGTTTGGAACGACACGAATTGTTTTTTTTGCTTCATAGGGACAACTCAGGTCGAATGCACAATAGTCTCCGGTGAAATCGCTATAGACTAAAATTCCGCCATAACCAATCCTGTCTGTTACTAAAACCGCTTTCTTAAAAACAAGATATTCATTCACCGAGTTTCTAAAGGTTGGGTAAGTACTGCTTAAATTCAGGGTAAGGTAAACCGGATAGTCTGGAATAGATGATATAACAGTATCATTACAACTCGATAATATCAAAGCAAGTAACAAGATGGTTAGATAATGCTTTAGGATTGAAAAATTCATACGTTGATAAATGAATTGTAACTTGTAAAACAAAGATGGTTTATTCTTCAATGTTATCCTAATTCTCCTATTCTCCACAATTCATCATTCGTGAATGTCGTGTTTTGAATAGCGTCGATATTATCCTGTAATTGTTTCACAGAACTTGTACCTACGATGACAGAATTTACTTCAGGAGTCCGTAAGCACCACGCTAATGCCATTTGTGCTAAAGATTGTCCCCGTTGAGTGGCTATTTCATTAAGCTTTGAAATCTTAGTAATAACTTCAGGTGTAATTTGATTCTTCTGCAAAAAACCATAACTATGGGCGGCTCGTGAGTTCTCAGGAATTCCATTTAGATATTTATCGCTTAGTAAGCCTTGTGCCAATGGCGAAAAGGCTATAAATCCGACACCATTTTCTTCGGCTAATGGTAAAACCTCCTTTTCAATATGACGCGTGAAGATATTGTATCTGTCCTGATTGATCAGGCAAGGCGTTCCGTTTTCCTTCAAAATACGATAGGCTTCACGTGCTTTATCTTCCGGATATTTCGATATTCCAATGTATAAAGCTTTTCCTTGTTTCACCATATCGGATAATGCTCCCATTGTTTCTTCCAGTGAAGTTGTCGCATCATAGCGATGCGAATAAAATATATCCACATACTCCAGTTGCAAGCGCTGGAGACTTTGATGAAGACTAGCTATTAAATACTTACGGGAACTTCCGTCACCATAAGGACCGGGCCACATATCATGGCCTGCTTTTGTACTTATAATTAATTCATCTCGGTAGGACGAAAAATTATCTTTCAATATCTTTCCAAAGTTCTTCTCGGCGCTTCCATAGGGTGTTCCGTAATTATTGGCCAGGTCGAAATGAGTGATACCATGATCAAATGCAAAATGAATCATCTTCAAGGCTTCATCGCTATTATCAACATCGCCGAAATTATGCCATAATCCGAGTGAAATACGTGGAAGTTTTAATCCGCTTTTACCGCAAAACTGATACCCTATCGGGCTTGAATACCTGTCTGAAGCAGGGGTATAGCTGTCTTTTGACATTTTTAGTCGAAATTTACAAATGGAGCATGATAACCAATGGATGTTACTACTTCTGAAATTAAAATTTTACAGACGGAGCTTTTTCAGCGCCTTCTTCAGATTTAAAATAAGGTTTATCCGTAAAGCCGCAAATTGATGCAACGATTGACTTCGGAAATCTTTTGATAGCTATATCGTAATTTTTTGCTGTCTCATTGTAACGACTACGCTCTACTGAAATACGGTTTTCAGTTCCTTCCAGTTGGGATTGCAGTTCCAAAAAATTCTGATTAGCTTTTAACTCAGGATAGTTTTCTGTAATCATCAACAATTTGCCTAATGCCGAACTGACTTGACCTTGAGCTTCCTGATATTGTTGGAGTTTTTCAGGAGTAAGATTTTTAGGGTCAATCGTAATTTGTGTAGCTTTAGCCCGGGCGGCAACAACGCCTTCCAATGTTGAACTTTCATGAGTGGCATAGCCTTTAACGGTTGATACTAAATTTGGAATCAAATCCGAACGGCGTTGATATTGGCTTTCAACATTGGCCCACTGACTGTTAACATCTTCTCTTGAGGTAACTAAATTATTGTAATTGGAGGTTCCCCACAAAAACAGCACAGCTAAAACAGCAATAACAGAAACTAAAGTAATTGTACTCTTTTTCATTTTGATAATTTTTTAATTATTATTAATCGCTTTTTCCTGAAAGCGGGATATTACCATCCGCCCCCGTCACCACCTCCGCCGGACATTCCTCCGCCAAAGCTTCCACCGCCTCCGCTATCGGAACTTCCGCCAAAACCTCCGCCTCCACTAAACATGCCTCCTAGAATAGCTCCGCCAAGTAGGGCGCCGCTGCTATCCCGGTTTAACCTGGGTATATTATGATTGTCATTCTCTTCATAACCGCAGAATTTACAAACATAGGTAGATCTTTCGGTTCCGGCGCTAATATAGGTCGGAGCAACTATTGTTCTCTTTTGTTCCAGAATAAATGCTTTTGTTTTACAACGTGGACATTCGGAATACGAACTAGGTTTGTCCAACGTAAATATGGCTTCATTGCCACATTTGTCACATACAAATACATCATAATCGATGGCATGTAATTTCTCTTCAAATTGTTGAGCCAGTTTTAAATGCGCATCTTCTTGTTTTTCTGATAAAATATGCATCTTTCCATCACAAACATTACAAGGTATAGGGGCCCGTCTGATTTTTAGCATCATCAATCGTCCGTATATATTGGCAGGTATTGTTGTAAGCGGGATAGGAATCAACAGCAACAAATAAATTGGGCTTGAAAAGAAAAGTATACAAACAAGTCCTACAATAGGAACCGCAATGGATACCAAACTTATAATGCCTGATTTTTCGTTTTTCAGGACTTTATAACGGGCGATATTACTGGTTAGTTTTTGGTTCTGTTTGATTTTCTGAACCGAGTTTCCCAGCCAAATAATGCAGATAACAGCTAAAATTAAATATATTGCCCCTGCAATTGGTAAAATTTCATTCCAGGGAATAACCGCTTTAGCCTCTTCGGGAATTGGTTCCTTTCGAATAATTGAACCAATACGATGAATTCCTGCTAATAATCCGGCATCATAATTTCCCTTTTTGAATTCAGGATTCATTAGTTGAATCCGAATTCTATTACATATCGCGTCTGGCAATACACCTTCAAGCCCGTAGCCTGTTTCTATTTTTACTTTATGCTGATCAAGGACAAATAGGATTAGGAGTCCATTGTCTTGTTTCTTTTGCCCTATCTTCCATGTGGCAAAAAGCTCTGTGGCAAAAGTAAAATAGTCAGCTTTACCTATCGAGTTTACCGCTACGACCGTAACCTCTGCTTTCGTCTGTTGTTCAAGCGAATCCAGATACTCGTTCATTTGCTGCACTGTCTCTGCCTTCAGGACCCCATCCGGATTACTTACGAATGCGTGTGCATTGGCCGTCTTCGGATTTGGAATAGTCTGAACGGTATATTCAGTTGCAAATGCTATACTGGCAAAGGAACATAAAATAATGATAAATAAATTTTTCATAAGATAATTTATAAAACCCCTACCTGTTAGTGGAAAACGATTTAATAATAGGCATCAACTAAATTTACTTCAAACCTTAATACAGAATAAGCCGGAATTGTAGTGCTGTTTGTAGTTCCATATCCTAAACTATAAGGAACATAAAATCGATAACAACCTCCTACATTCATTTTTACAATTCCTTCCTGCCAGCCTTTTATGGCATTCGATAAGTACATTGATGTTGTTGCATCGGTTGCCGTTGAATCGAAAACAGAGCCATCAATGAGTGTCCCTCTGTATGTTACAACGACGGCACTGCCGATATTTGGTTTGCGTTGGTATCCCTGATGAACAACTTGATAACAAAGACCGCTTGAAGTGGTGATGTAGCCTGAATCATTTTTGTGAATTGAATACCATCTGTCATTCATGTGTTTCCAGTCCATATACTCATTTTCCTTGCATGCCGACATTATAATTAAAAACAGAAAAGTGATAAAAAAGACAATTGATGCTCGTTTCATATTTGTTATCGTTATTGTATGGAGAAATTTATTTTTGTTTATTTTTAAATTGTTGTGAGAACGATTTATTTGCAAATGTTGGCATAGAGCGTTTTGGACCCCAACCTACATAATTGAATGGATACGTTGCCACTGTTTTCAAGAATCCGGGAAAAATATCAAAACGTGTCCTTTTCGAACTGATCAATCGGAATCCGCCTATCAGCAACTTTTCAGCTGCCGGACGCAAATTCTGTTCTACGGCTTTTCGCCTGTTTGATAATAATATATCCGTTAACGGAATCTTTACAGGACAAACTTCAACGCATTTTCCACAAAGACTTGAAGCAAAACTTAAATGTGAATAATCCTTGAACCCTCGTAAAAACGGTGTCAATACCGAGCCGATAGGGCCGCTGTATGTCGTGTCATAGGTGTAACCGCCAATAGTCTTATAAACCGGACAGCCATTTAAACAGGCTCCGCAACGTATACAGGCCAGTGATTCATACCCCTCGTTGTCTGCATACACCTTGGTGCGTCCGTTATCCAACAATATGACTATCATTTTTTCAGGACCATCAACTTCATTTATCTGCCGTGGTCCGGTGAAAATAGTATTGTATGCAGTCATTTGCTGACCTGTTCCGTGTGCTGCCAGTAATGGATAAAAAAGTCCAAGCTGACTCATCCGGGGAATTATTTTCTCAATGCCGGCCAGTACAATATGAACTTTTGGGAATGCCGTCGTCATCAACCCGTTCCCTTCGTTCTCTGTTACCGAAACTCCACCTATATCTGCAATTAAGAAGTTAGCTCCGGTTACTCCAACCTGAGCTGTTGTATATTTCTTTCGTAATACCTGACGCACATATTCCGTCATTTCCTCGGGAGTACTCTCAATAGCTGTGCCAAACTTCTCATTGAACAGTTTGGCAATATCGCTTTTTGATTTGTGCATGGCGGGCGTTACGATATGGTATGGTTTCTCTCCGGCTACCTGTACGATAAACTCCCCTAAATCGGTTTCAACCGATTCACAACCCATTTTCTCTGCGGTATGATTTAACTCAATCTCTTCGGTGGTCATCGATTTACTTTTGACCAATAAATGAGCATCATTTTCACGGAGAATTTGTTCTATATATGTGGTGGCTTCGGCTGCATCTCTTGCCCAAAGTACCTGAACACCCCTCGCACTGATTTTTTCTTCAAACTCGGTCAGGTATTGCCCCCAGTGTTGAAGCACGTCCCGTTTAATCGCTGCTGCCTGTGATTTGGCTGTCTCCACATTGTTATAACGTGCCATTCCTGCTTTCACGGCCTTATCGTAGCGTGAAATGTTGAATTTTATCGTATTCCGGTGTTTCTCATCGAATGCGATCGCTTCGGCATCATGTTTAAACTTATGGACTTGCGACACGAATTAGTTTTATGATTTATATGTAAATTAATCTCTGTTGAAAGCGGTCGGATAAGTTAATCTCTGTTTCAATCCTGAATTCTCGTCTGCTTTCTGCTGCCAGCTACTTACGACCGGCTATTTCTCAAACATAAAAGTGAAGCTTCCTATTCTGTTCCCGTCGGCAAAAAACTCTGCCCGGTAAGTGCCTTTGGGTAAGATTTCTCCTACTTTCCAGAAAATAACATCATTTTTTGCTTCTCCCGTGTATTCAATGGTTTTGAATGATGAATAAGCGATACTCTTATTTTCATAGGCAAATACATTGTTGGAACTCTTTGTTAATACCTCTTCATCCGGTCGCGTAATTCGCAAATAGATGGTCTTTTCTCCCGGTTGCGCCGTTACATTCTTGGCAATCGTATATCTGAATTGAAGATTGGCAGTCTGCGTAAACCAACCGGTCTTTTTCCCTTTGCTGTTGAGAGGCGTCATGCTGAAATTGGTAACCTCCAATATCGATGCGCGTGATACCACCTGATTTAATGATTCTTTATCTTTCGATAATTGCTGAACCGTTGCGTTAGCAGCCTGATATTTTTTATGAACCTCGACGTTCTCCGTTTTAAGCACTTTGTTGGCTGAATTCAATGAATCAATCTGATTCACGTATTTAATCATGACCTGACGTACGGTTGCCAGTTCTTGTCTCAACTGGGCTATACGTCGTGCATTTGTCGATTTTGTAATCCGCAGTTCATTCAGCAATTGATCAACCTTTGTTTTTTGATTTTGAAGTAATTTAACCAGCGAATCATTTTTGATCGTCGATGTATATCCGTCAAATTCCTGATTTAGGTTGGAGTATTCTTTTTGAACCTGTTCTTTTTCAAAATTCATTTGTTCTGCTATTTCGGCAACTTCCTTTTCTTTTTGATCGGCTTTCCGCACGAAATAAAACACTGCAAATGCCATTGCAATGATAAGTACCGCTGCAATGGTAATAATAATTAAAATCTTTCTTTTATTCGCATCCATTTTATAATACTAATTGTGTATTTACTTGATTTTAAAGCGAAGTTAATACTTTTTCGAGTTTAATTCCTCTTGATCCCTTGATCAATATATAATTGTCTCTGAGTGGTTCTTTATTCAAATAATCGATTAATTCTGATACGTTTTCAAAACAGGGATATGAATTTAGTGTCGTTCTGAAATCACTACCAACCAGAAAAACGTTTTTAAACTTGTTTTGTTCTAATAAGTTAACTATATTTTGATGCTCCGCAATGCTTTGATCACCCAGTTCAAGCATATCTCCCAGAATAAGTGTTTTCTGCGCTACTTCCATCTGGGCAAAGTTTAAAATAGCCGCCCGCATGCTGGTAGGATTTGCGTTATAAGCATCTACCACTAATTTATTGTGTTCGGTTACCGTTAATTGCGAACGGTTATTTTGTGGAACATAGTGTTCCAGTCCTTGCCGAATCTGTTCTTCTGTAAGTCCGAAATAATCACCAATAGCTGCTGCTGCCAATACATTCTCGGCATTGTATGACCCGATCAACCGAGTCTTAATTTCAATAGATGCATTCCCTTTTTTCGTATAGTTGAGTTCTAAAAAAGGACTGCACGCACTTATTCCGGCAATATATGCAGCCTCTTTGTCGTCTCCGTTCAGGCTGTATCCAAGCTTTTTATCCGGTGAATTAAATCCGGTTTCCGAAGCCATTTGTTCTAATAACGGGTTGCCTGCATTGATGAAAATCAGTTTTCCACCGGATGCAATGGATTCATACAGTTCCGCTTTTGTTTTCATAACGCCTTCCAACGAACCGAATCCTTCGAGATGCGCTTTTCCAACGTTCGTTATAATGCCGTAGTCGGGACAGGCAATGCTGCAGAGCGTTCTTATCTCGTCCGGATGATTAGCCCCCATTTCGACAACCGCTATCTGATGTTCCGGCTTTAGTTGAAGTAACGTGAGCGGAACGCCTATATGATTATTCTGATTGCCTTGGGTGAAAAGGACGTTGTATTTCTCTTTCAGTACGGCGGCAATTAATTCCTTCGTCGTCGTCTTGCCGTTGGTACCTGTAATGCCAATGATCGGCGTGCCGACTTGTTTCCGGTGATAAGCGGCTAATTCCTGCAACGTTTCCAATACATTATCGACCAAGATAAACCGGTCGTCTATTGCAAATGCGGCTTCATCCACGACGGCATAAGCACAGCCTTTCTCCAGTGCCGGCAATGCAAACGCATTTGCATTGAAATTATCTCCCTTCAGTGCAAAAAAGAGTGACCCTTCCGGACAGACCCGGCTATCGGTACAAATTATCGGATGTTGTTGGAAGATTGGGTAAAGTTGCATGGGTTCATTTTTGGCCATTGGACTGAATCAGGTGCAAAAATAATCATTCTCCAATAAATTAACGCTATACAATGCAATTAATAAATAATAATGAACGATTAATAATGATAATATGATTGCTTTTAAAGCACTGTCCGCAAATTATTGTTACTTGTATAAAAAAATGACTAAACCCATTCAGTGAGTTTAGTCATTTATCTTTTTTTGATAGCCGATCAGAGAGTTAATCCTAAAGTCACATACCAGCCTTTTTGATGCATGTTTCCGGTGCTTAATCTGTTCAGGTTGTTAAGTCCGAAATCATAACCTGCTTTTATTTGATATTTCTTCCACTGCACTCCTGCGCCGGCTCCGAGTTGAAAGTTAAGACGGTTTAAAACGGCATCTTTATATAAATCGGAGAATTTTGATGGAATATAGTCTACACTTGATGTCGTGTTTATTGTCTGGAAGAGTCCGATATTAATGTTAGGACCGGCGAATCCGAAAACTTTCAACGACTTCGAAAGTGGATGGGTATAAGTCAGACGAATCGGAATATCCAGAGAGTGTCCAAAAGATACATATTTTACTAATGCTGAGTTTGGATAAGTCTCAAGTTTGTCGGAATATACAAAGTTATAAAGAACACCTGTCAATAAGCTGAACCGGTTTTTCAAATCATATTCTGCCGTTAGACCCAAATGTACCCCATTGAAATAAGTATTACTCTCCGCTCCAACCTGAGCATTCAGGACGTCAACGGCTAAATGCTGACCGTTAGCGAAATTAGCACTTACTCCCGTACCTGTGCGTACCGGATTGTTATAGCCTATTTCAAGGCGGTAGATTTGAGCATGTGCTGAACAAACTACTACGAGTAAGCTGATAAGAATGCAAATTTTTGATGCTGATTTCATACAGTGGGATATAAAGAATTATTCAATCTTTTTCGGTAGCAAAGGTAACTTTTTTTGGCGATCTTTTGACATGCTGACCTCTGTTGACAGCCATATTATCTATTTTTTAACGAATAGCCGCTTATCTCTTAATTTGTTTTAGTTTTATAAAGCCGGTTAATGCTACTTACCAACCCTAAAACGGGGAAAGCGTAGTTTTATTTTATAATTTCTCGCTTTGTTTTTAAATTTCGGTTATTGGTTTCCGATTCGTTATTCTTCGTTCTTCCTTTCCCTTTTTCTGTTTCGTTGGTTCTTCTTTCGGTTATATCTCCTTTTTAGATATTCCGTATATAAATCATATATAAAACATATATGTTCCGTATATAAAATATATTTATTTAGATATGATTTATATATGGATAATATATGATTTATAATAGGAAAAGATAGAATTTACATATAAACAGGGTATGAATGAAGGAAGAACCAAACAAGAAGGAAAGAGAAGAAGCTTATTGACAGGGTGAAAAGTTTGTCTGATTTAAGTAGCCCGGACATATGCTTACCTCCCCGTTGTTCTGTTGAAAATTGCTGCGAAACCGACTGTTTCGTTCAGATTTGTCCGGCATAATTCGGACAGAGGAGATGTTAGATGCCAATAACGTGAATTAAAGGCTTCGGTTTTATCGTATTGTTATCTAAATACCTGAATAGAAAAATGTGAAATTTAGAATATAATGTGTAGTTTTGTAATTCTAAAACCGCACTTAAAAATAGAAAATCATGTCTGTAGATTTCTCAAACACATTGGTTATCGGGGTTTCATCGCGTGCATTATTCAATCTGGAGGAAGAAAACCGGATCTATGAAACCGAACATATTGAAGCTTACAGAAAATATCAGCAGGAACATGAAACTGAACTGCTGAAGGCGGGAACTGCCTTTTATCTGGTTAAAAGCTTGTTAGAACTCAACAAACTGGTAGATACGCCTATTGTTGAAGTCATTGTCATGTCGAAGAACAGTCCGGAGACGGGAGTGAGGATGCTTAATTCAATCACGGAATACAAGCTTGATATAACGCGAATTGCCTTAACGGGTGGTGAACCGCTGGCTCCCTATATGGATGCATTTGGAATTGATTTGTTTTTATCGAAAGATCCGGACGATGTACAGAAGATTATCGATTCATCGAAATGTGCAGCAGCCTTGATTTATGCACCACCCAAATCGTTTAACCCCAAGGATAACCGGGTGAAAATTGCTTTTGATGCGGATGCCGTACTTTTCTCGGAAGAGTCGGAGATACGGTTTAAAAAAGAAGGGTTGGACGCTTTCAGAAAATTTGAAGCACAACATGAGAATGATCCTTTGCAGGAAGGGCCATTTGCCAAGTTATTGATAAAGCTCTCCAAAATTCAGGAGCAACTGCCAACCGGAATTGAAAATTCACCTTTGAGGTTAGCGATTATAACGGCCCGGAATGCACCTTCGCATATGTGGGTCATCAAGACATTGCGAAAATGGGGTGTGTACGTGGATGAAGCTTATTTTTTAGGAAAACTGGATAAATACAAAGTGCTGGATGCTTATGGAGCACATATTTTCTTTGATGACCAGGAGTTGCATTTGGAAAAAGCAAGCGAAGTCGTGCCCGCGGGGAAAGTGCCCTATAAAACCGATTCGGAATTAAAGAGATTAAGCGGAGAATAAAATATTTTATAAATAATTGTAAACGAATTTGTTGCTAGATGAGAAATAGTTGTTTCAGAAATATGTGTATTAATAAATAGAGAGTGACTTTTGTATTGGGTATGAAGTTTTGTTTGATAACGAAAAGAATAAGCAAATAACAACTTAATAGGGCAAAAAAAGAACGAAAATTTAAAATAATGGTTGGCTCAACTGTTTATGGGTTCGAAGATCAACTTTCACAGATCGTTGCTCAACTGAATCTATTGGGATATAATGTCCTAAATTCTCATATTGGGAGTATTAAGGTTAATCCTCACTTGTCTAATCTTGAAAATTGCCTTAACGCTGTTGAAGAATGCGATTTATTTCTGGGTATCATTCGTCCTTACTATGGGACAGGGAATATAGATGAAAAGAACATTACTTTCGAAGAAATAAAGAAAGCAATTGAGTTGAAAAAGCCATATTGGTTTCTTGTTCATCGTGATGTTGTGTTTGCCCGTTTGTTATTTGATAAAATGGAAATTAAACGTGAGGAAATTGTGATTAAAAGGAATAGCTTTTTTGACAAAAGAACGATAGATATTTATGAATATGTGATAAAAAATCACGAGCCAGTAGTACTTCGAAATGGAAACTGGGCGCAAGAGTTTTACAGGTTGGATGAACTAATGACATATATTGTCACTCAGTTTTCGGATAAAAAATTTGTAAGTAATATCATTAATGAACCCCTTAAATATAATGGATGATAATAGCTTTATTTTAGATAACTTGTTGCAACAAGTTGAAGGTCTCCGTTTGGAATTTAAAGCAATTCCGAACAAAGAGGCTATTGCTAAAACTATCACCGGTTTTATCAATATGCAGGGTGGGGATTTGGTTATTGGTGTTGAAGACGATAAGAAACTTATTGGCGTGGTGAATGCAGAAAAAGAACGTGCTGGAATTCAAAAGATGCTTGTGGAGCAGATAAAGCCGAGTGCCCCAATTTCTACACAAGTAATTCATTATAAAAGTAAAGATTTTATTCTTATCAGCGTTTGGGAAGGAGCAAAAAAGCCCTATCAATTTAAGAATAAAATTTATTCCAGAGAAAATGACATGACTAAAGCGTCTACTATTATAGGGTTAAATTTACTTATCAAGGAACGTAAAAATGCTGATTTTCAATGGGAGAGAAGAACTGTTTTAGCCACCTCGATTGACGATTTAGACTTAGAAGAAATAAATGAAACGATCTCATATTATAACAAATATAGGTCAAATAGAAATACGGAAAATATTGAAGATTTTTTGATTCAAATGGGACTTATTCAAAATGGCTCATTGACAAATGCTTGTATGGTTTTGTTTGCTAAAAATCCAACAAAATATATTCCACAATCGAAGATACGTATAACTGTTTATCCTTCTGAAATAACTGGCGATAACTTTTTAAATGACAAAATATTTGATGGTAATATTTTTAAAAATATAACAGCAATCCTAAATTTCATAGAGATAAGTTTTGGTAAAAGTATAGTCGTGGATGGAGTTCTTCGAAAAGAGAAATATAATTATCCATTATTGGCAATTCGTGAAGGTTTGCTCAATGCAATGGTTCACCGTGATTATAACTCTGTAAATGGATTTTTAAAGATTTCTATTTATAGCGACAGAACTGAAATATCTAATTATGGAGGGCTACCGGTAGGTATAACTATCAAGAATTTAAAAAAAGAACATAATTCTGTTTTGCGTAATCCTGATATTGCCCAAATTTGTTTTTTGCGAAAGTATATTGAAATGTTAGGTAGTGGTACTTTACGAATGATTAATGATTGCAAAGAGAACGGATATAGAATACCTGCTTGGAAAGATAAGGATGATATTACAACGGTTATATTTCCAGATCTTTATATTAAAAGTAAAAATAATGAGGGAGTAAGTGAGGGAGTAAGTGAGGGAGTAAATGAGGGAGTAAATGAGGGAGTAAAAAATTGGCTTTTTGAAGGGGTAAGTGAGGGTGTAAATCAAGATTTAGGACAAATACTAACTCTTATTCGTGACAGAAATGGAATTAGAGTTCCTGAGATAGCTTATACTCTAGGTAAAAGTGTTTCTACGACAGAACGGTACTTGAAAATACTTCGGGAAAAAGCATTGATTAAATTTGAAGGAGCTCCCAGAATAGGTGGATATTATTTGAAAACAGATAAATGAAGATCTGAATAGCAGGTACAATGCTTAATACTTTTAAAACAAACAAAGATTCAATATTATGAAAATTCTTCATACTTCCGATTGGCATTTGGGTCACCGCCTGCTGGAACAATCGCAACAGGAGGAACAAAGTATGTTCCTGGACTGGCTGTTGGCATATATCCGGCAGAACAACATAGATATGCTGTTAGTGTCCGGCGATATTTTCGATACCGGTGTGCCGTCGGCGCAAGGACAGAAGCTATATTATGACTTTTTAATCCATTTGCGAAATACAGGTTGCAACGAAGTGGTCATTACAGGCGGGAATCATGATGCCCCGAGCACATTGAATGCCCCTAAAGAATTGTTGAATGCCCTATCCATACGGGTAGTTGGAAAAGCAACCGGGAATATAGAGGAGGAAATCTTCAAACTGTCCGTCAGGGATGAAGATATTATTGTTGCAGCCATTCCTTATCTGCGCGATCAGGACATCCGTCGCGCTATAGCTTCCGAATCATTTGAAGAAATTAGCAACCGCTATAAAACGGCACTCATAAACCATTATACCGAAGCCGCCGACTGTTGCCGGGCTATCGGAACAGAAGTCATACCAGTTATTGCCATGGGCCATTTGTTTGCCCTTGGGGGATCAACATCCGAAAGCGAACAAACCATCTATGTGGGCAACCTGGGTGATATTGGGGCGGAAGATTTTCCTGCGACGTTTGATTATGTTGCCCTGGGACATTTGCACCGTGCACAAACGGTAGGAGGGAAGGAGTCTATCCGGTATTCAGGCTCGCCCTATATGTTGAGTTTCAGCGAACTTGATTCGGATAAAAAGGTAGTTGTCATTGAAACGTTAGAAGGAAAAATAACAGGAATAGAAGAAGCAGCAGTTCCCCGCTTCAGAGATATCTACCGTGTGTCTGGTTCAGCGGAGAGTTGTATTAAACAGCTAGAAAAAATAGATGCAGGACATCATGCTTTAACGCCGTGGGTTGAAGTGATTTTGGAAAATGAAAATGAGCTGGCGCTTGAATATAAAGAAATAAATAAAGCCGCCGAGACTTTGAAACTGGAGGTGCTGAAAGTCACGTTGAAAAACGAACGTCGCCGGGAAGGGCTGGAGAGGTTGGTGGAAAATGCTAAAAACATAAAAGAAATTACACCCGAAGAAGTATTTCGCCTGAAATGTAAAGAACAGGGTTTCGATCTGGATAACGACCCAGAAATGCTGAATGCTTTTTTCGAGATATTACAACTTGTACAAGACAATGAGCCTGTTTGAAACCTGTGAGCTATGAAAATATTAAAGGTAGAGTTACAAAATATAAATTCGCTTCGTTGCGAGACACCCATTATCATTGACTTTGAAAGCGATCGCTTCAGGGATGTAGGATTGTTTGCTATCACGGGAGCCACAGGAGCAGGTAAGACGACCATATTGGATGCCATAACGATCGCTTTATACCGTAAAGTACCCCGATTCACTAATTCGGCGGGTAAAGCAGGTTTGTTGGACGCGGTCAGTTACGGAGCCAATGATGCTATGTGCCGGGTGACATTCGAAGCAAAAAACGAACGATTTGAATCGCAATGGGATGTGCGACTGACGAGTAGTTCGGGAAAGTTACTGACCAATCCGAGGGAAAATGTTTATCTGAAAAACCTGAGTTCCGGTAGAATCATTGCTGAAAGTAAAACGAAGTGCGAAGAGGAGATTGAACAAATAACGCAATTAACGTACGAGCAATTTCTGCGTTCGGTATTACTTGCACAGGGGGAATTTGCCGCTTTCCTATCGGCACCGGCCCGGGAGAAAGGAAACCTGTTGCAACAAATTGCAGGCGAAGAAATATATAAAAAAATAGGCGAAGCATTGTCCATTCGCATTGGAAACGAAAAACAGGAACTGGACCGGATTAAAGGGAAAATAAATACCGATGATTTGCTTCCGGATGAAACAATACAGGAGCTGCAGAAGGAAGAAGCCGAACTGAACGGAACGATCAAAAAACTTTCCGGTGAGTTGGCGAAGACAGAAGTTATTCTGAATTGGTTTGGTAAACAGGCAGAGTTATTGGAAAAGCAGGTACAACTGGGAAAAGATAAGGCGGATTTAGAATTTAAACAGGAAGCTAATCGGGATAAGTTAAGGCTGTTGGATAAACATGAATCGGCCGAACCATTCAAGGAAACGTTGGATGAAATAATTCGCTGTGAAAAGGAGATTATAAAGAAACAAAACAGGCTGACAGAAATTGAAGCGGCATTAAAGAATTTAGAGATAAAGCTTACACAGGCGGTTGAACAGGAGAGCATTTGCAAAATCCTACTGGATGAAAATGAGCGAACGTTTAAAGAATGGCAACCGAAACTGGATAAAGTTACTCGGTTGGATACAGAGATACACAATACGGATAAAATTATTGGCGATTTGCGACTGGCAGTCAAAGAACTGATTCAGTCGACAGGACAATTATCGGAATTCCGGCTTACAAAGACCAAAGACCAAGAACAAGGAAATCAACGATTACAGATAATCAATCAGTATCTTCTTGCAAACAGGAATACACCGGAAGCAGAGAAACATGTCGGTCAATGGAATACGGGTCTCACATTGCGTAAAAGTAATCGGGAAAGAATGATAACTCTGGCCCGTGGAATAAAACAAGGGAGTAATGACAGCGCAGCCAATCAAACGAACCTGGAAAAATCGGAACAGCTTTTTATAACGGAAAAGTTGACTTTAGAGCAATTAGATAAGGAGCTTCAATCAATAGAAGACCTGATTGCCCGGAATAACTTCGATGGTTTGATGAACCAGAATAAATCGCTGGATATTCAAAAGAATCAGTTACGTGAACTCAAACAACTATCCGCAGCTTATAACGAATTTATAAAGACTGACGGACAATTAAGCAATGAGAAAAAAGGATATGAAGATTCCCGGAAAGAAATTCATGAGACAATAGGAAAATCAGAGGCTGAGATTATTGCAGCAACAGAGTCGTTGCATGATGCCGAGCGAATTTATGAACTGGAAAGCAGGATTAGTAGCTTCGAGGAGGAGCGGAAAAAGTTGGAGAAAGGTAAACCCTGTAGTTTGTGCGGTTCGACTGAGCATCCGTATTTGGAGAAATATGCCACGTTGGAAATATCAAGAAGTAAACAAATTGTTGCAGAAAGAGGGGCTAAGCTTGAAAAACTGAAAATAGATAAGACACAGGCAGATATTAAGCTTGCTGAAAATACAGTGAAGCTGAATGCCTGTTTAGATAAGATTAAGGCAACCCAACAAGCCATCAAAGACTCACAGGATAAATTCAATTCCTATAATAACCCGAAATATAACATCACAGATACGCAAGCTTTGACAGATTCATATCAGTTGCTGGAAAAAGAGCAGGCTGTAATTTTGGAGAAGATAACAGAAATACAAAATTGGCAGAAATCAAAAGCTGAAAAAGAATTAAGCCTGAACCGGACACGTGAAAAAGCAAAGGCATTGGAACTGGAAATTGTCAAGCTGAAAGAGAAAAGCAAAACACTGGACGACACAAAACTTCAAAAGGGCGATGAACTGAAAACGTTGTCGGGTATAACCGAAGAGCTGGAAGCAGGTCTGATTGAAGCGTTTGCAGCTTATCAGTTGACTATTCCGACTATAGAGGAAACTTTCGGGTTTATCCGGCAATTGGAAGAACAGGTTGCCTTGTATAATACCAAAAGTAAAGAGTCGGTGAATGTCCTGCATGCAATCAATCAACTTCAGGTTGAGATTGAAAATATCGACCATCAGGTTACTGAAAAAAACGATATACGGCGTAAACAGGAAGGTGAAATAAGTGCGCAGAATGAGACTCGCAGTCGGCTTTATGAACAAAGAAAAGCACTCTTACCAATAGAAATAACAACTGAAAGCAAGCGGTCAGAACTTCAAAAAGACATTGATAAAGCACGTCAGGATAGTGAGAAGATTTCAAAGGAGTTGATTACGATAAGAACCGATAAGGCCACTCTTGCCGGCGAGAATGAAAATATAGATAAAGAACAGGTTGAAAACCGGGCAATGCTTGAGAAGGTCATCGACATATTTAATGAAAGAATAGAACAAACAGATTTCAGCTCACGTGAAGAGGTTGCATTGGCTTTGCTAAATGCGGATGATAAAAAGAGTTTCACAGTACTGAAGAAACAACTGGACGAGAAATCTATAGAGCTTAAAACACGTGATGAAGGGCTTAAAGTTGATTTGGAAAAACTTGAATCGGAGCATACGTTCAGCATTCCTGTAGAGCAAGCTCAGGATGATAAATCAAAACTGAGCAGGCAAAAAGATATTGCGCAGAATCGAATAGGTGAAATCAGGAATAAATTCTTATCGGACGAGACTATCCGAAACCGGAATAAAGCGATCGTGGCTGAAATAAAATCACAAGAAGAAGTTTTAAAAAGATGGCAAGGACTAATGATGTTACTTGGCGGTTCAAAAGATGCATTCAATACGTACGTTCAGCGTCTTACATTAAATAATCTGATCAACCTGGCAAACATTCATTTGTATAAACTGAACCGTCGTTATTCGTTGGAACTAAGCAAGACTTATGCAAAAGGAGAAGAATTGAATTTTATGCTTTTAGACCACTATCAAACCGATGAACCCCGATTGGTTGATACTTCCAGCGGTGGTGAAAAGTTTTTGATTAGTTTGTCGTTAGCGCTTGGATTATCCGATCTGGCAAGTCATAATGTGAGTATCGGTTCGTTGTTTATCGACGAAGGTTTTGGTACTTTGGACAGTAACACGCTTGAAACGGTTATCTCAACATTGGAAACCCTACAGGCACAAGGTAAGATGATCGGTATTATTTCACACGTAGATAATTTAAAAGAACGCATACCGGTGCAAATTCAGGTATTGAAAAAAAATAATGGAGTAAGTATTGTCGAAATTAATTAGGTCGGAATGTGGCGGGAAACAGAAATGATATTTTAAAATGCTCAATACGGTTTACATGCAAGATTTCAGCAAAATAAATATACATGTATGGACAATTTGAAACAACTGATCAATAAAAAGAAAGAGTGTCTGACTTTAAGAAAATAGTCAAACACTCTTTCTCACCTAAAAAACTAATTGCGGGTATAGTGAACTCAATATTTGCAAAGAATTAAGTAAGTGGGTTTAAAAATAAATTGTTCCAAAGAATTCCGGACGATGGAAATCAGGTTGATTAGTCGAGATATGACTCCAGCTGAGATAATGAGGAACAGATGTTTCATCAGCACACTTATAGAAATTGCCCATTAAAATTTCCGGTAAATTGTCGGATGGGATATTCATTACCAGAAATGGAATTTCTATCGTAAGTTTCCATTCAAAGTTTCCAATTTTCTCATCAAAAGAAGCATTCCCTAATGACGCATACCGTTTAATTGAATGTAAGCTTGCTGTAGATAGCAGATTTACATTAAGTGTTCTACTTTCCCGTTGAGTAGCAAGACAGGTACCGATGCAATTAAATTCGAAATTAAAATAGGTATCTTGTTCCTGCTCTTTACAAAAGAATGCCACACAACTATCTTCCCAGACCGGCTTTTGATCATTTGTATACAAAGCTCGAATATTGCCTTCAACGACTTTAAAATGGATAAAAAGACTCTGACCGGAACGTGCAATTTTAAACTGACAACCTGGTTTGTATGAAAATTGAGTTGGCCAATTCAGCATGTCAATATATTCGAAGATGCCATTCATTTCAAAAAAATCAGCAGCATCTTTAATTTCAATATTATCCAGCTTTGTTTCGTATTTAATTTTTAATGATTTCATTTATCAGAGACTTTTTTTAACGCCATCATAATTCTACTTTATATTCTACGAATGCTTCAATAGCTTCATACGAAGCCAGTCCTAAACTATTGTATAGTATGGCTGTTGACAGATTACGTTCTTCTGCACGTTGCCAAAATAATCGCTCATCATTGCCCATATATGGTGCACTTTCCATTTGTGATTGGTGCTTTAATATTGAATTGCGTTTATTACGAAGTTGCTCGGGGCTGATAGGTACGGCCATTTCAATATGGTCTATTTCCCATTCTGCCCAGGCACCACGATACATCCAAATACGACATTCTTTCATCCATCCTTTAGTCTTCAATTCGTTAATAGCAGCCAAGACTGCGTCCAGGCATACTTTATGTGTCCCATGAGGATCGGCTAAGTCGCCGGCGACAAAGATCTGGTGTGGCTGAATTTTGTCTAATAATGCTATTACCTTGATTATATCGGCATCAGATAGTTTGCCTTTTTGAACTTTACCCGTTTCATAAAACGGAAGATCGAGGAAATTGACATTTTCAGGTTTTACCCCAATAAACCGACAAGCAGAACGAGCCTCTTCCCGACGAATCTGAGCCTTAATATAAAGTACATCTTCAGTGTCGGAATCGCCTATTTGTTTTGTGTCTTTCAGAAAGTGAAGAATTTCAGTGTATTTTGCTCTGATTTGATCATTCTTAGGGTCAAACCGGTCAATTAGATTTCGCATCAATGAAACATATCGAATTACCTCGTCATCGCCAACTGCTATATTCCCGGATGTTTCATAAGCTACATGAACATCATGATTCTGATCTACCAGTCGCTGTAAGGTTCCACCCATAGAGATAACGTCATCATCCGGATGAGGACTAAATACCAATATCCTTTTTGGATATGGTTTTGCTCTTTCAGGGCGATTACTATCGTCAGCATTGGGCTTACCTCCCGGCCAGCCGGTTATGGTGTGTTGTAGATCATTAAATATTTTGATGTTGACATTATAAGCAGAACCATATTGTGCCAGGAGTTCATCCAGTCCATGTTGGTTATAATCTTTATTTGTCAATTTTAAGATTGGTTTATTGGTCTGATTACAGAGCCAAACAATTGCACGACGAATCAGGTTATCTGTCCATTCACAAGGTCCAACCAACCAGGGATGACTTATGCGGGTGAGCTGTTGAGCCGCACTTAAATCAATAATTGCCATTGCATTCTTGTGCAATTGGAGAAATGAAGCAGGGACATTATCATCTACTTTGCCTTCAATAACTTCTTTCAAAATGCTTGATTTATGTTCACCCCAAGATAACAAGATAACTTGTTTTGCATTGAGCAGGGTTGCCAGTCCCATCGTTACAGCGCTATCTGGGACTTCGGAGATGGAGCTATAATAATGTTTCAAGTCCCGTTGCGATTCATTATCAAGTAACATGAGTCTTGTTAATGTACTGATTTGAGATCCCGGTTCATTGTAGGCTATATTTCCGACCAAACCTACGCTTACCAATACTAAATCCAATCCATTATTTTGTTCAATTAATTCTTCATAGTGACGGCAGAAATCATAGACATTAGTCCGGTTAACCCCGGCACCCGGAGTATAGAAGTTGTCGGCACAAAAATCAACCTTGTCAAGCAAATGTTTTTGTAATAGTTTTGCATTCGAGTGTGTTACACGGTCGTAAACAGGAAAAAATTCAGAGACATTAAATACGACAACATTTGCAAAGCTTAAACCTTCTTCCTGATGTAATCTCACCAACTCTTCGTAGACGCCTAAGGGCGAAAGACCCCCTGACAAACCTAAGATGCAGCGTTCTTTTTGTTTCTCTTTGTCACGAATAAGTGTAGCTATATTTTGTGCAATGAATCTGGCACCTTCGTTTGATTCGGAAAAGATCTTTGTAGGCAATTTTTCATACCTGGTTTGACGAAGACTCTCTATCATGTCATTCGATCGGTAGTAACGCTCAGGAGTGCGTTCTAATGTTATTTTTGAACTTAAATCGTATTTCATAATTCTTTAATTTAAAATCTGAAAAAACAAGGGGATCGTTTAGATTAAAAGACCCCATATATTTATTTTTTATGATTCACCTTCTAATTTATTAATCGTTACCCCAAAATCAAAAAGGAAGAACGTAAAAGGAATGAATTCACATCCGTAAAGACTCTCTTTTTTGATTTTTACAGTACATTTGATTGTTGATATTTTGATAGACTTTTATCTCTAATGCCAAAAGAAAGCCTAAATTGAAAGATAAGAAATTATAGGGTTTGTCATCGATGAAACAATTTTAGTTGATTTTATTTTCGGGAGAACACATAAATGTCCAGTTAATTTAATCAAACTAAACTTCGTTGAAAAATTTGATTAAATACATTATTTCATATCAATGTGTATATGATATTTCCAGACGAATACCTAATATAAGAATCCAATATCCTATGTACAACTTATTATAGGTTCATTTCTTCAATGTCTTTGAAATATCGATAGGTACCTACTTTAAGTTCATCTGTAGCTGATTCATCACAGACTATTATAGCTTTAGGGTGCAACTGCAACGCACTTATCGTCCATAAATGATTAATAGAACCCTCAACAGCTTTTTGCAGGGCGCGTGCTTTGTTATGACCATTAACGATAATCAATACCTCTTTTGCATCCAATATAGTCCCAACACCAACTGTCAATGCACATTTGGGAACCGAACTAATTTCATTGTCAAAGAAACGGGAATTAGCTATGATTGTATCTTTTGTTAGTGTTTTAATTCGGGTGCGCGACTGTAATGAGGAGCAGGGTTCATTAAAGGCAATATGACCATCAGCACCTATTCCACCTAAAAATAAATGAATACCTCCTAATGATTTGATTTTATCTTCATAGGCCTGGCACTCTGCCTCTAAATTTGAGGCATTACCATCAAGTAGATTTGTGTTTTCAGGTAAAATATCAATATGGCTAAAAAAATTATCCCACATAAAACTATGGTAACTTTGAGGATGATTTTTGGGAATCCCTACATATTCATCCATATTGAAGGTTATAACATGTTTGAATGAAACCAAACCTTGCTTATATAGCTCTATGATTCTCTTATAAGTGCCAAGTGGCGTTGTCCCTGTTGGTAAACCTAGTATAAAGGGGCGTTCGGCAGTTGGTGAGAAATCTTTGATTTTAGTGACTACCAGATTTGCCACCCAGTTTGAGATACCTGAATAATCAGGTTGGATTATTAACCGCATCTTTTTAAGTTTTAAAGTGATTCAATATGACTAACAGCTTGAAATTTAATAAAAAAGGTAAAACGATTTTTTTTTATTACAGCTTTATTTTTCGAGTTTAGAAAATTCCTCTGTTAAAGAATAAAATTCAGGGCTCTTTTGAAATCAGGTTCTCCAGAACCATTTAATTTTGGTAAAGAACATGGTGACGAGCACGGCGATAGCTGTCAGGATTACACCTCTTAAAAAGCCCAGCCCTACGTTTATATTGAAATAATCGAGTAGTGGAGTGATTCCTAAGAGACCAAAAACAGGCATGATAAGCAAATCGCCGGCAACATAAGCGATCATTGGATTTTGACCAGACATGACCATAAATTTAGTGCTGCGGACACAACCATAAAAATCACAAATGATATTTAAAGCCAGTAATGCCATAAATGCAAGCCCTGAGGTAACAAAATAGTAAGTAAAAGTAGCCGGATCTTTTTTTATTCCACCTTCAAAAGGTTCGAAGAATAACCCAAGCATTAGCAAGAATGCTCCGGTATAAAAAAGATTCTTCCATAATTGTTGGTTGTATCCTTTTGAGTTTCTTAAGAAAAAAAATCCTAATACTAATAGTGAAGCTGTAGTTATTAAATTGGTAACTAATAGCCTACAATATAAAAAGTAGAGATTCGAAATAATAATTACAAATGTAAGAAATAAAAATTGAATTGACAGTTTGGTGTCTCTTGTTTCTACTTGTGAAGCAGAGGTATTCCTTTTATTCATCCATTCCACTAAATATTCACCTGCAAAGCTTCCCGGAATAACAATAAACAGGTATTTCAAATAGGTGAACTTATACATCCATGGAAACGGGCTAAAATTAAAGACCGCTTGTGTCCATGAACCGTTTGTTCTGGAAGACAAGATCAATGCCATTAAACAAATTAGCACTGCAATCCTGGACCAACGACTTTGCCTTGTGAAAATGTAAACTACAGATGCAAAGAACGCCATATTGGCCAGTAATATGATAATTATATTGCTATGATATAAACTCCAGGTATCTTCATCGGCATATTTCGCTGTCACCATAAGAATAAAGGCAATCGCATAAGCCGAGAGTTTAATCGTGGTATGTGCCCAGACAGGTAGCTTTAATGGTATACGCATAAACATCGGAAAAAGTAATGCAAATGCCAGCAACGCTAATCCCCATGCACGGATATCCTGCGGAGAACTCAGGACATACGGGTAAAAATGTTGTATGAAAATGGCAAAAAAGGTCAGTTGCAATCCTCTTTTCAAAGCATCCCATACTAACTGAATTTTACGTTCTCCTTTTTCAATTCTTTTTCCGATTGAAAAGGGTAAAGCAGCACCCATAGCAAAAAGGAAAAAAGGGAAAACCAGATCAACCCATGTGAGTCCCGATAAGTTAGGATTAAATACATGGGATGGTGGTGGAGTCTGAGTATGATACATCCAAGCGGGAAGTATTCCCGAAGCAATCGTTGCGGATAATACCATGGTAATTATAGCGTATCCACGCAGGGCATCCAGAGCATAAGCTCGTTGATTTGTTACTTTTATTTTCATTCCCTTTTCCATATTTCTATCGCAATGTTCTAGTCTTTGATATTAAGTTATTTACTCTTACAATGTTCTTTACAATTGGGTTTTAAAGCTCCACCGGCAATCATACCATCCTCAACTTCTTTCCACAGATTTTTATTTATAATGTGTACTATATCAAAAACCATTAAACCATCGGAAGCCTTTAAATTCATTTCAATTGCTTTTGATAATTTGGTCGGATTTGAATAAAACTGATCAACAAGAATTCCGCCTGAGAATTTATTCCCTTTTAAAATAGTTTTTAAGTGAGCACATGATCCTTCAACGCAGTACCAAGTTCCCGATTGAGCCTGACTATCGGTTTCATTCCAAATACTGTGGTTATTCTTATGATATTCATCGATAGTAATATCTGTGTAATAATTTCCAGTCATATAAAAATCGAGCAGATCACCATAAGCATAGTTTTTATAGTTAGGTGTTGCCCAGTCAAAATCCTTGCTTGGGTCGTACTTGTTGCTGGCGAAATTTACGCCAACTTCATAATAAGAAGGGTACCAAGCTCCGGTATAAGTGCCGAATGAGATATTCTTATTCACGGATTTTACTTCTTTTCGAGCCAAAGCAAAAAAGTCATAGATATTCTTGGTGCGCCATTCTATCCATTTTAAAAAGTACTTTCCGCGTTCGGGGAAATACTTACCTTCCGTATTTTTCTTCCATGTGAAAATATCGGCAGGAAAATTAGGAACTTTCTCCCCAATATATTCTTCGAATTTTGCATGGGACAAATCAGAGAAGTCGGCACTAATACCATCATAGCGTGCTCTGTCCAGAACAATACCATCTAAATTAGGATATTTTCGTACCACCTCTTTCAATACGTTAAGAATGTGTTGCTGAAATTCAGGGTTAATAGGATTAACCATAGCACCATACTTTTGCTTTTCTTGTGTAATGGGTATAATTCCTTTCTCAGGAGTATACACCATTGAAGCCCAGTCAGGATGTTTGGAATAAATAAGCCCCCGGTCGAAATAGTTATGACCGGCAACAAAAACATTTAAAGCAGCATGGACTTCCATTCCCAATTCATGAGCTTTTTTGATGAAATGTCCCAAATAATCAAAATTGCTTCGTTTTGCACCCTGCCATTCTTCCATGCGTGGAGCATAAGCGCTTTCGTAAAGCACTTCGCCGGTAATGGGGCGAATATCAACAATGACATGTGTAAAACCAAGTGATTTTAATTTAGTCAGATAAAAATCTATTGTGTCAGGACTACTGAATCTAGCAAAATTAGCTTCGCCATCAATCCACATAATTGACTGTTTATTTTGCTTTATTATTTTTGTTTTTACTGCAGAGGAGTTTATTGATATTGCAAATAAGATTGCTATTAAGAATACAATTTTCTTCATACTTGTCATTTTGTTTATTATCATTTGTTTAAATAGATTTATTTCAATATTGCCCGAAAAGGTGATGCCGGTATTCCTGCATTATTACAGAGATTACCTTCCTTGTAATTACGAAAACAATAGCGAATCTCTTTTGGTATAGAGATTGTTTCATTCCAGACTTTTACCGTAGACGATCCACCGATAATCTCAGCATGCGCGGGAAGAAATTTTCCATCAGATCCGGCAATTTCAAAACCCTTCAACTCTTCATTCTCCGGTGTCATGCCATCTTCTCCATAATCAAACTGAACTTCTACTGTTTTATCATTTAATTTACAACTGTTATAGATCGGACCACTGTAAGTAATTCCATCTATGCCGTAGGTTTTCGCCAATGCCCAATATGCAAGACGTTCTCCAACTTTTATTTTGTAAGGAGAATGAATAAAAATCTCACTTCCGGCATCTGTGGTGGTAACCATGCCTACATTTGGAACTTCTTTCATTAATTCTAACTGAGCCTGACGGAACCAGGCCCAATCTAATTCATCTTTTCCACCTGATTGCCATGGAGCTATTTGCACATAATAAAAGGGTAGATCAGGTGATTTGAAAAATGTTCTCCATTGTGCAACCAGTGCAGTGAAAAGCTTTTTATATAAAGCCGGTTCATTGCTGTTCGCTTCGCCCTGATACCAGATGACACCTTTAACCGGAAATCCTTCTATGGGTTGTACCATGGCATTGTAGAGCAGGGTTGGAGTTCCGTTTGGATAGCCGAATTCTTTGTTTTTAAGTACTGAAAGATCCACTTCGGGAATATGGCTAAGAGTTTCTTTGTCCATCCATGATTCAATCTTGGAAGCACTCCATGAACAGTGAACTAGTCCAACCGGTACTCCCAGTATTTTCTGCAACATGTTCCCAAAGAAGTATGCTGCAGCACTAAAAGTAGAAACTTCCTTTGGCGAACTTTCGCTCCAGTGTCCTTCAACATCTTCTTTTGGGGTAGTGCTCCAATCGTTTTTCACGGTAAATAACCGTAGAGGTCGATTCGGGTCAGCAGAAACAATATAAGGTTGCGAACCGAGAACAGGTTGACCACGAAATCCCTTAACCGGCATTTCCATATTGGACTGACCGGAACAGAACCAGACTTCTCCAACGAGGATATTTTTTAATTTTAGGGTCTCTCCATCTGAAATAGAAATAGTAAAGGGACCTCCTGCGATGGGTGTATGAACTATCGCATTCCAATGTCCGTCAGCATCGCTCTTTGTTTTAATAATGATTTTATTCCACGATGTATTAAGAGTGACAAGCTTACCTGCAGCAGCTTTCCCATGAAAATGTACTTCCGATTGTTGTTGTAGTACCATATTGTCACCCCATATAGATGGGAGTATTACTCTTGCCTGCATGATACTTGTAATAAGTAAGCAGGCTATTATCAGCCATATTTTATTTCTGTTATTCATAACCTGAATTAGTGTTTTACATATATAAACCTTCAAAGCCTATCGGTAGCTTTAGATTCTATTATCTACTCATTTTGCTTACTGAGCTAATAAAATGTTATTTGTCAGTATAAAGATAAGGCAGCTAAGATTTTCTTTAGCTGTTTTCTTTGTCAATTGTTTTATAAGCGATTATTCGTTCAATGTAGAGTTTATTCCCAGATGAATGTTGATTCTTGTTTTCAGAAACTATTATTTTCAGGGTATGATTGCCTTTTTTTAGCCCGAATTGATGAAATAAATAGGCTCTGTTTACATCATATTTACCGGCTTCTTCGCGATAGTAGGTGTCAATTTCCTTAATAAATACGTTGTCTATATATACTTTCGCTTTACCGGCATCCACATTCCAACTGCCCAACAACGAGATACCAATTCCGGTGAAATCAATTTCTGCAGTAGCTCCTGGCTTGATAGATAGAGCATATAAATCATTATCACCATCGCCATATACAAAATCTGTCCAACCATCATCAAATTTCCAACTAGCCTTATCTTTAACCTGTACCTGATAGGCCATTCGAATGTTTTTAAATCCTTGTTTGAGTTTAGGTGCAGCAGGACTTTGTGATTTTATGAAATAAATATCTTTGCCAACCGAGCCTCCATTCCGGATTACATTTTCATCTATAAACGCTATTGTTTGTTTAACTACCTTGTTGTAAGAGTAGTTGGTGTGCAGAAAGTTTTTATCCGCTATCTCTGGAATATAGGATTTCAAGTCATTTGGAATGGCTTTATATCCGTTAATCACTCCCAATACAGCTGCGACGTTGGATGTATTACAGTCTGTATCTTGTCCGCAACGGATTGTAATTTCCATGGTTTTTTTGAAATCACCACCGCCATAAAGCAAGCCGATGGTCACAAATGAACCATTTAGTTTTGCATCAATATCAAAAGGGTGATAAGGGGCACAGATGTCGATATTACCCCATGTCTGTTGTATCTTTTTCCAGGCTTTTCTCCAGTCGGTAGGGTCTTGATGGTAGGCGGAAAGCACCTCTTTTATACATAAAGCATAAGCACTCTTTTGCGGAAGAGACTTCAGGGCATTCGTTACAATGCCTTCAATGTCGCGGCCATTATAGGCATTGGAATGCATAGATGAAATATACATTCCGCTATAAAGTCCATCGCCATAAGCCATGATGGAACCAATTTTTTGGCATAGTTTATTTGAAGACTGCGGCATGCAAGGGTTGATAAACCCGATGAAGTCAGACTCTATTTGAAAGTCAATATCATCAGCATGCATGTTGTTCTCGGGTTTTCCGGATTCTGTAGCAGATATTCCATCCATGTGGTTTTTTCGACTCTGCAGGTTAGCGTGACACAATGGAAACTCTGCATTCGCAAAGTTTTTGGCTAAAGAATCAACAGATGCGTCTAATCCAAGCCTTTCCATTGTCATCATGAAATTCAGTTGACCATAAATATCATCTTCTAATAATGATTTTTCAATGAGTTCCGGCGTCCACGGAATGGCTCCCTCATATATTACTCCTGTAGCTTTAAACTCCATTTCCCGTCCATACATCACCCCAATCATTTTGCCGACCCAACCTCCTTTTACTTTATCTTCTACTTTGTCTTTTGGAAGGGAAATAATATGTTGAGCTTCTACACCAGAATAATTTGTTGTAATTAATATGAAGATAATCAGAAATAGTATTTTAGTTATTTTCATAATTTCGGAGATTTTAAAAGATCAGCATAGCTTATTTTGACTTATATGCACTAATAGTTGTCTTTATATCATTATATAGTTGAATCCCAAATTGGTTATATTGGGGATCATCAATATGCACTAAATCAAACAACATTATACCACCCGTATGATTCAAAATAGTAGAAATGGATGTGGCCATATTGCTTTTGTCTATCCATTTTGTATTTCCCAAATCAACACCTCCATAATAGCGGGAAGCTAATAACCCAGTTGCACTTTTTAGTATAATATCTGCACCTGATAACTCTCCGTTTACAGTCCACCAACCGGCTCCATCTATAGTGTTCGTGTAATTCCCGGTGTAAAACTGATCCAGATCTTCAGCATATCCGGTATTTTTGTAAGTGTAAGTTGCCCACTGATAATCTTTGGATGCATCATAATTACTACTGGCCCAATTTACCCCGACGGTGTAATAAGAGTCGTACCAAGCTCCGCTATATGTTCCAAAAACGATGTTAGGTTTAATTGCTTTCAAATCTGTCCGCATTTTCTGTACGATACTTTTTATGTTTGAAGCTCTCCATTCAATCCATTGACGTTCATAAGTTCCTGCGTCTTTCACTCCTGTTGCTACGTTGTCGGCGGAAGTATTCCTTTCCCATGATGTAACAATATCAGAAGGAGTAAGAGTGGTCGAAATGTTTGCCCATGTCTTAAACTGATCCAATGAATAGGTTGAGAAATCTGTTGAGATGTCGTAAAAGCGACAATAATCCAGAATTATTCCATCAATATCGTAGTTCTGTACTACTTCCTTTAATAGTGAAACTTCATAATCATACACTTTCGGATAAATAGGGTTCATGAATATTGTTCCCGAAGCATTAGGCATCTCCGACATCTTCTTGACAGTTACATCAGTTCCAGCACTATTGTTGACCTGAACAATCTGAGACTGCATATTCATAAAATCGGGATTCGAATAAGCTAGTCCACGCCCTCCTGAACCCTCAGTCATAACACTCATGGCAGCATAAATATAAAGGTTGTTTTTCCTGGCAGCTTTAACCATTGCCGCTAAATAATCCAACGAGTTCGGTTGAGTCATTCCATTACTTTCTTTCAATTGACCGGCAATACTGCTATTGTATTGTACCAAACCAGTCATCCCTTTAACCTCAACAATAACTCCGGTAGCACCCATGGCTTTTATTTTAGCCAGAACAGTGTCCATTTTTGTTGCCGAGTTTAATCGCTCGAAGTTGGCATTTCCTTCAATCCATACTGTGATATTATTTTTTGTTATAATATCTGCTACTACAGCATTTGTATTGGTGTTGGCTGTTCCGCCACCAGTCTCCGGTGCCACCACATTCGGCAAGTTCTGCAATGTACTCTTGCAGGATAGAAGTGCAACGACAACGATGAGCAGAACGAAAGATAATTTAGATGTTTTCATAATTTATCAGTTCAATTACTTAAATGAAACGGCAGTAACCACTTTTCGTTGAGTTCCATCGCTGGGTTTGATTGTTTGTTGACCATTTATCAACATGCAAGAGGATCCGCCACCATCGAGATTTAATGCTTCAATACAACCGATACTTTGAAGAATTGTTGTCTCTTCTGCGAGTGTAAAACCGGCTACACCGGGAGTCATATTTCTACCTTCGCAAACAAAAAATATCATATAGCCTTTTTTTGTAATACCAATGGCTGTTCGGGGAGCATTTATCTCTGGTTGTACACCACTTTCATTGTCGAACAATTCCTCTGAAAATGAATTAATTGCTTTCCCGTCTTTAATCAAAACAGGACCTGCACCAATAGCTGTTTTGGCCTTCCACAAAACTCCACTGGTAGGAAATGATGCTGATGGCATAGCTAAAGGTGTTGTTCCGCTCTTGTTTTCTGCCGGAGCCGGGTATGAATAAGTTATATTGTTATTAGTATAAATCCAGTTAACCTTGTAGGTTCCATCTGACATGAGTCCAAATGCACCACGGGTTGGATAATAAAGCACTGTGGCATTCGACCGATATTCAATTTGGTTGTTTGGGCAAATCACCTTACTATCCCTACACAACATACTTAACGAACTTCCGTCCCAAAAATATCCACCATTAATTATTATCGGGGCATTGTCTGCATTATAAAACTCAGTAGGAGTCTTCGTGCCTGTTGCTTCACCAAGGACATTGAATGTCGCTTGATTATTCATATCAGCTACTGCAATATAGGCAATGGCACTTTTGTTTAATAATGTGCTGGCAGATTTATAAACTTTTATATAAGATGGTAAATTACCAAATCCGGTTTGTAATTTCCAGCCCTGAGCCAAAATTGCCGAATCGCTACTGATGCTGTCGCTAACAGGATCATCCCATTCCCATGCAGGAGTGTTATTATTATGACTACACGATGAAAGTGCTTGTATAAAAACAAACCCAAATGTAATGAGGAGATTAGATGTTCTATTTTTTATTTTATACACACTAAAAATGAGTTATTATATGAAAATCTATTAAATAAAGTTTCGGTAACCCTTGTTGACTAAAATAAGGGCACCGAAACTATATCTTCTTTTTATTTTTTAATACAATCAAACTGATAAGCACCAAGTGCTTTACAATTATTGTCAATATAATACAACGTTAATGTGTATCCATCTGTTGAAGGCACTAGCAAAACATCACCTGTAGCCGAGACTCCATCTGTGCTGTTATATGAAGTAATCGTTGGATTGAAAGAAAGTGACGGAGATGAATCAACTGTGCCAGTGAATAACGACGTACTTGTTACATCATACAGATACAGTTGAGTGTTCATACCCCACTGAGGAAAATGAGATACACAACAAAGTGACAAATATCTGGCCCCGTTAAATGATTTTACATCAAGGCAACTGTTGTTGTAACCCCAGCCGCTACCATCACTTTGAGGATTTAAACTTGCCTGACTGGTTGTCCCTTTCATATACTGCAATACATCTGCATCATAGAAGCTTGTGAAATAACCATCCGAAGGATTTGTGGTTGCATAAACAATGTCACCGATGGTAACACCGCTACTCCAGTTTCCAATACCAGTCATAGTAATTATCACAGGACTACCGACAACACCACTACTTACAGTCCAACGAACATAGCTGCTTGAGCCGTTAGCATTTTCAAGCTCGGCACTGATAATTGCATCTCCATCAATACTACCTTGTACAGACATTTTTCGTCCAAGCAACGAACCGGTGGAATTGGAGTAAGAGATAAATAATGAAGGTGCACTGCTTACGGATTTTGTTCTGTAAATTTGAAAAGTATTACCACTCACAGCATAGTTGCAAATCAACAAGTTTCCGTTCAGATCGTTAGTCACACAGCCGGTTGCACTGGCCGAACCTAAGTTTATTTTACCTAATTTAACTCCGGTAATTCGATTGAAGCATATTGGTGTAGAACCATTACCCATATTGACAATCAGATTGTTTCCAATAGATGCCAGTGAAGCATTGTTTGTGGCGTCCCATGAGAAACCTGCACCTGTAAAGTCGAATGCCCATAATAAAGTCTGACTTCCAGCCCTGAAACCATAGGGCACTTTTGCAGGAGCCGCTTTACTTACAGTATATGTACTGGTACTACCATCTTGAGCCGTTACTGTGAATTGTGTACTTGCATTCAAATTTACAGCAGTAGTTTTCGGATTGGGTGAAATGGTGGCATGTGGTGATAGTTTGTAATCTACATTCACAGCCGAGAGATCGTCAATCGTAATCAGCGAAATGACTTTTTTATCCTGATCAATAGTTCCTGTTATACCAGCAAAACCCGTTGCATCATTTGCAGGGACAGAAAAGTACGTGATTTGACTTCCACTTAACTTTTTAATTGCTCCGGTAATACAGATTTTTTTGGTTACACCTTTTCCATTTGTATAATTGAAGTAATTCTTTTTTGTTAGATCCAAAATCCCTAATTTTGGAGATAGGCTGCAGTTGTCGTCCATAGAAGCAATCACTCTCATAGCAGTGATTGTCGTTGTTGAATCGGTTTCTTCCGGATAATAATATGGAATATTAATAACGATAGTTGAATCAATATTTGTTACAGTCGTTTTAAATTCTGCAGAAGTGTGATTCCCTGTTGCAAAATAACTTGTAAGACTGTTTAAACCGTCGCTGTTGGTTGATGAAACAAGATCATCAGGCGATTGACAACTCATGAAGAGTCCCACAATACCAGTTAGTATTATATATAGATGCTTTTTCATATTGTTTTTATTATTACGTGTTATTTCCATTCTGGATATTGTTGAATAGCCGTATTGTTTGTCAATTCCTCTTGAGGTAGTGGCAGGCGATAAAGTTTTGAGGGGAAATAGCGATCTTGTTTATCACAATCGACATAGGTATAAGTGAAAGAATTATCACTGTTCTTTACGATTTTTAATCCATGTACCCGGTATCCGGTATATTGAGTAGCTGCTAATTGCCAACGACGCATATCCCAAAAAAGGAGTCCTTCATAAGAAAGTTCTACTTTGCGTTCCTGACGAATAGCTGTCATTAAATCCGTACCGCTTTTACTAGTATAAGGAAGTCCAACCCGAGCTCTGATTGCTTTAACTGCTATATTGGCACTGTCTGTATTTCCGGTATGATAACATGCTTCGGCTAAGTTTAATAATACTTCAGCGTAACGAATAGAAATCCATGGTTGTGTGCTTGCTGTTTTAGCCGATAGATCATGAGTCTCATCTACAAGTTTTCTCAAATAATAACCGGTGGTTGTACGTCCTGCCGGAGCAGGATCATCGCTGTATTGACACCACCCATCAGTACCATTGACATAGGGTTCTATTGTACGCCCTTTCCATGAAGCTCCGTTATATAAAACCGAAGCCTGAAAACGTGGTTCTAATTTAGAATAAGGAGGGGTTGTACTTGTACCTGTACTGGTGTGCCATTCGGACCAATCTGGAAAACCACCTGTTCCTGCTAATTCGTACGATTCTACCATCTCTTGAGTAGGAGTCCCTAATCCACCCTGTTGAATGCCCGCATCACCTTTAGGGGAAAATCTGTCATCAAAATTATGATAGACTCCACTTGCACTATAATCGTATTCGAGAATGGCTTCTTTATTGCCGGTACTGCCGGATTTGAATGCATCTGCATATGCTGTTGCTAAAGCATAATTGCCTGAATTAATCACCTTTGAGGCTGCGCCTTGGGCAACAGTCCATCTTTCGGCATAAAGCATTGCTCGCGATAATAAGGCATAAGATGCTCCGCTTGTGATTCGTCCAAAATCACTTGTTGCCCAACTAGCAGGAAGATTTGCACCGGCAAACTCCAGATCTGCTTCAACCATGTCCCAACCTTTAGTTTCAGTACTGATTGGAGTGTTTGCATTTATTTTGGTAAGATCTTCATCGTACAAAATAACATCCTTGTAGCGTTTTAATAATTCAAAATAATAATAGGCTCGAAAGAAACGAAGTTGACCGGCAAAATAAGCTGTCGTTTGGCTATCAAAAGAACTATATTTTTTCATGTCACTGAGAGCTTCGTTGACCCGACGAATTCGGGTATATAAGTCGCTCCAGGCCCCTAAATCGTATGATGCCCAACTTGCAGACATTACACTGGCATATACAAATAGATTGCATCTGTCCATGTCAGTCATGTTGGTTTTTGAACCGTATTTCAAAGTTTCAGTAAAACCTTCAGTCAGACCATCTATAGATTGATTAAAGCCAAAACTACCATATAAATTAATTGAATTGTAAAAATCATTTATGGCTAACTGAGCCAGTTCCGATTTACTCCAAATTAATTTATCAGAAACTTCATTGGTTGGTGTCAGGTTAAGATAATTGCTGCACCCAGTAAAGCTAAGTGAGCAATATATCATTACTGCACCTAATATTGTTTTATTTATACTTTTCATATCTTCAAATTTAGAATGTAAGGGTGATACCTGTCATAAATATTTTCTGTTGAGGATAGTAGCCGTTATTTACACTTGGAGATTCGGGGTCTATTCCTTCAGGTAATCCGGATAATGTAAATAAGTTAGACCCCTGAACATAAATTCTTGTTTTAGTAATTCCCAGTTTTTTCATCAATGTAGTTGGAAGAGTATAGCCAATCTGAGCTGATTTTAAGCGAATATATTTGCCATCCCGGAACCAAAATGTAGAAGCTAACCCATTATTGTTGTGAGGGTCATTAATTGTTAGTCGTGGATATTTTCCGCTTGTATTATCCGGACGCCAAGCATTTTCAGCTAAATAAACCGGTGAATTTGCTCCATTATAAAATGTCTTTGTGTAGATTGTGTTGTCGTCATAGCCATTATAATAAGTACCAGTAAGTGATACTTCACAAATGGCAGCACCTGTAAATTGTACGTTGAAATCAAATCCATTCCAGTCACCAAATAAGCTCAAACCTGCAACTAACTTCGGACGATTTGATTTTCCAACAAAAGCTTTATCTTGATAATCTATAATTCCATCACCATTTAAATCCTTGTATTTAATATCACCAAGACGTGGTTTCTCTCCAAATGGCCATGGAGAATTATCAATTTCTTTTTGTGTTTGATAAAGTCCGTCGGCAACCCAACCATATAAAGTTCCAACATCTTTTCCTGTTATTTTTGCATAATCGGGAGTATTTGGACTGTCGGGGTATCGTAACCAACGACTTTTTGCATAAGTGAGATTGAAACTGCTGCCAAAATTAAAAATGTTTTTTCCTGTTCCAATGTGGTTTTTATGAGTTAATGTAACTTCAAATCCTTTAGTGTCAGTTTTTTTGTAGTTTTCGTACGTTGGATAATAACCTCCCATTGATGGTGGATAATTTGATCCCATGGTTGTAAGGATATCGTATGTAAAATTATAGAATGTATCAAATTCTACTCCAAGCAGACCTTTCCACATAGTAAGATCAAAGCCGCCATTATAAGATAATGTCCTTTCCCATGTCAAATTTGCATTGGCATAGCCTGTTGTATACATTGAATTTTCAAGATTTCCACCAATATTTACTGAATTTGAAGTGGTATAAGTGCTCAGGTAGGAATATGCAGGAACTCCATCGTTGCCAAGCATTCCAACTGAGCCACGGATTTTCAGGTTGTCGATACAATTGATGTCTTTCATAAAATCTTCTCCGGAGACTCTCCAACCTGCTGAAATTGATGGAAAGAATCCCCAACGTTTTCCACTTACATTTCCTGAGAATTTATAAGAGCCATCGTAACGCCCGGTGAATTCCGCTAAGTATTTGTCACTATAATCATATTTCGCACGGAAAACATAACCAAGGCTTCTTGTTTCATCGCTTGAACCTGAAATAGGGTTATCAGCTGCTTGAGCATTGCTTAGTTCTGGCAATGATTCAAATATTGCACTGGTGCTTTTGCCGTAGCCTGCAAAATTATTGGTTTTATAATCCCGAATTTCTGTCAAAATCATAGCATCGATATGATGTTTCTGATTAATAGTGGTTACATAGTTTATACTGCCTTGCCCAACTAATTGTGTATATTCAGCTTCACCTTCACCTAGGGAATAATAGGTATTTCCCCGGGCATCAATTACTTTGGTGTATGTGATATTGGAGGTCGAAGTGTCTGGAATCCTGGCTAGGGAGACATAATAGGGGGTATTCAGATTTTTGTTTCTTGATGTTTCAAAGTCATAAGAGCCTGTAGCCTTAAAGCTCAGTCCTTTTAACCATGGTGCATTATATTGCAGACTGACATTTGATTGTAAATCCAGACTGTTTGTTTTGTATGTGCCTGATTCGTTTATGGCAGCTAATGGACTGTTTGGTTGGCTACTGCCATTTGGTGTGGCCACATATAGCCCATTGTATGTTTCCGGAAGATAAGGGTGACTTGAGATGGCTTGATTTATAACAGTCATCCAAGGGTCGCTGTCCGTTCCTGATGAACCAGCTTCATAGCCTGGTCGTTGCTTATTGCCAACCTGACCGGCTAAGCCAACTGAAAATTTCCAGTCATTTGAAATATCGGCATCAATGTTAGCACGCATGTTGTAACGTTTGTAGGTGTAGTTTTTGATATTTCCCTGTTGATCAAGATAACCAAACGATGTGAAATATTTTAATTTTTCAGTACCGCCCTGTACCGTTACACTATGTTGTTGATTTTGTCCTGTGCCAAATATTGCGTCTAACCAGTTCGTGTTTCCCCAACCGCCGGTATTATTAGTCATGCTGGCAATTTGAGACTTTGTGAAAACAGCTTTGCCTCCATCCATCTCTAATGCTTTGTTGTAGTAATAGGCATAACTGGGACCGTCAAGAAACGTTGGAAAGTTTGTATTTAATGAAATTCCGTATGAACCGTTATAAGTAATTTGGGATTTACCGACTTGCCCTTTTTTAGTGGTTACGATGATTACTCCTCCGGCTCCCTTCATTCCATAAACTGCCGCAGCTGCTCCATCTTTTAATACAGATACTGATTCAATGTCATTTGGGTCAATGTCATTAATAGATCTGGGCATACCATCGACAATATAGTTTGCGCCGTAAATTGAGCCACGAATTGTTAAAGCTGCTTGATCTTCACCTGGTTGTCCGGATGTTTGTACGGATTGAATACCGGCTATCCGACCTCCCAATAAACTCGAAACATTGGTTGAAGGTGTTGTCAATAATTGGTCTCCTTTGATTTGAGAAACAGCTCCGGTTAGCGTGCTTTTCTTTTGTGTACCATAACCTACAACCATCACTTCGTCAAGTAGTGCATTGTCTTCTTGCATGGTGATTGTAAACTCTTTGTTTCTCCCAACAGGAACAAATTGCTTTATGTATCCTACAAATGAAAAGGCCAATATGGACTTTTGATTGGGAACTTTGATGGAAAAATTACCACTTGCATCGGTAACTGTTCCAACTGTTGTACCTTTAACCATTACGTTAAGTCCTATAAGTGGCTCACCGTTGGTATCTTTCACTTTCCCCTGAATGTTTATCTGTGCATTTACAATAAATGTGCAACACAACATCCATAGCAGAACGAGATATTTGGTACCTCGTAGGTGCAGTTTTGATAAGTTGAAGTCTTTCATAAATTTGAATTAATAATAATTATTTAAAGGAAGTTTATTTTTACTCTTCTAATTCGCTAATCACAACACTTAAATCTGCTTACAACCTTTTGATATTTTTTATTTTTTTATTTTATTTTTTCGAGTACCTGCCAACATTGGTACATTCCGCGAGGGACATGGAAGCAACCTTTCCATTTTCCTCCTTTTAAGTTTAACAGCACCTCACCTTGTCGGTTTAGATAACCAAACCATTCAGGATATTCTGTATCTTTGAAGTGCGACCATGTATAATTATGGATTTTTTCAAACCAGTCTAAACAGTCTTTCGAACCTGTTAATTGATAGCCTTTTATCATGGTGATCAAAGTCTCAATATGAACCCACCAAAGTTTCTGATCCCATTCTAATTGCTGAGGTGGACAACCCAGTCTATCCATAAAGTAAAAAACACCTCCGTATTTCTCGTCCCAGCCATATTTTACCATTTTTAAAGCAATATCGGTTGCTCTATTTATTAATTCAGGACGTTGTAGTCGCTCTCCTAAATCCATTAGAAACCACATGGCTTCAATGGAATGTCCGGGATTAACAAGTCGCCCATCAAATGTGTCCGAAAGTTCGCCGTCAAGCGTTACATTTTCTACTACTATTCCCAGTTCAGGACGATAAAAGACATCAATTACTTCATCTATACAAGTTTCTATGGTATCCAACAAAAAATCTTTATCCAATAAATACTCAATCTCCAATGCCAGATTGCAAAGAATCATTGGTAATGCAAAGTTTTTTAAATTGCGGGTGCCTGCATGTGCTTTATTCCATTTGTCTTTTGGATTATCAACTCTCGAAAGTATTTTTTCAAATGTAATTTTTGCTATTTTTTCGTACTCTTTGTCCCCTGTGGCTAAACTTAGTTGTCCGAAAGCCATTGAAGCAAAAGTGTAAGAAAAAATATTATAAGGATCTACTAATGGTTGTCCTTCGCGTGTTAACGAAAAGTACCAGTTGTAATAACCATCGTGCCCGTATTTCTTTAAAAATTCTCCACCTTGTATCGCGCAGTCTAACCATTCTTGGCGCTTTTCAACTTTGTTGTATAGCATGGCAAACATCCAGACTTCACGACCTTGCAACCAAATAAATTTATCTGTGTCATACACTTTCCCTGTTTGATCTAAACAACTAAAATATCCACCAAACTCTTTATCTTGCGAATTTTCCAGCCAAAAGGGCAACACATTATTCATCAATTCATCTTTGTATTGTTCTGCTAACTTCTTAAAATCCATTTTCATTTCTTGTTTTATTGTCAATATATTCTTGATACCTGTTGTATAAATGTCCGGCTTGTAAATAAGCTGATTGTGGACTCATAAAGTGCGAGAACTCGAAGGTAATTGCATTCTCAATACCGGCTTTGGCGGCTAATTCCAGCTTTAATCTTAACTTTTCCCATTTTATAGGCAAAAACTTTATGGGCATATCCCGGTCGAAAGTTTCAGAATTGGTCCAGCAATCTAAGCCATATTTGTCACAAAGATGCTTGTTAATTGTTAGAAAATCTACTAATTCATCGTATTCTACATGCCCATCCTGAAAAGCAACAATGTCAACGGCACCTTGTATTCCGGCAAATATTTCATTCCATTCTGTTTCGTGACTTTCTAGTGTGACGGCTTCTGTACGCACAGTCTCAGTCGTATATTGACTGATGTTTTTGGCCCCGTCGATATATGGTGAGATGAGTACCGGTAATCCGTTAGAAACCCTTTTGCAATGGTGTCCTAGTTGAGCAAACATTTCGATGATTTTGCCATTGTTGCGGCTGCATTCCTGTGATAGATACCATCCTGAAAAGGATTTGTAATGTCCGTATTTTTCCCATACTTCATTTATAAGCTCTTTATTTACGACCACTTCTCTTTCATAGTTCCCGTTTACCCAAAATTCGGGATCAACCCAATACCTACCGGAATCGTAAAGCCCAAAATAAAACTGCATGTTGTACTTCTCACTAAGTTTAAGAAATAGTTGTACGAGATTAACAGGTGGCTCATAGCAATTCTCATTTCTGATAAGCACTTCCGAAGGGAATGTTTGCCAGCGTTTGTATCCAGACCGGATAAGAACCACCATTTCTATTCCTGCTTTTTTCATATAGTCAAAGTCAGCATCCCATTCTTTTTCTCCCCAGTTTTGATGAGGTATGTCATGGCTAATTTCGTCTAAAAAAGTGGCTTTGATTTTCATGTGATTATAGTTATAATGTAAGTCCAATTTTTAATTGTGTTTCAATTATAGAATAAAAGTATTTTTAAACTCATTTCGATAGTCTGATTTTTTAGCTGGAAAATGAATATTTGAAGCGCGTTTATATATGTTAATATATTTATTGAAACACGAAACTGTGTCTTATTTTATTAATGCAACAAAAGTAATTAAAATATTTCACTAACTATTGTGTTTTTACAAAATAATTTGTATACATTTGTAATGTGTTGATATTATGATTTATATTTGATGTTAAATTTCAAATATAAACATTTATTATTGATTTATGCGTTCACAGTTATTAAAAATTAATTATATTTGTGCCGTCATTAAAAAAATTATTATTTATGAAACATACATTTATTGAAGAAATTGAGCTTGGGTCAAAGAATGCCATAATAAAAATTAATATCATTCGCTATTATATCAGTAATGGTGAGAATACGTTGGCTGATTTAGGCAAAGAAATGGATTTAAGTGTACCTACCGTTACAAAATTGGTAGGAGAACTCATAGATGAAGGTTATGTCGTTGATTTTGGAAAGCAAGAAACAAATGGCGGACGTCGTCCCAATATATATGGCGTGAATCCGGACTCAGGTTATTTTTTGGGTGTGGATATAAAGCGTTTTCGGATTAATATCGCTTTGATTAATTTTAAAGGTGATATGGTAGAGTCGAAATTCAGTATTCCATTTAACTACGAGAATACACAGGATAGTTTTGATAAACTGTGTTTTATTATTAATGATTTTGTGGATAATTTATCCATACCCAAATCTAAAATACTAAGTGTCGGAGTAAATATGTCGGGAAGGGTAAATGCCGAAACTGGGCACAGTTATAGTCTTTATTTCTTTAGCGAAAAGCCATTGACCGAAATTTTTCAGGAACGGTTGAATATGCATGTTACTATTGATAATGATTCGCGATCTATGGCTTATGGCGAATATATTAACGGTGTAGTTAATGGCGAAAAGAACATTCTGTTTGTAAATGTTAGTTGGGGTTTGGGACTGGGAATTTTTATCGATGGAAAGTTGTACTATGGCAAGTCTGGATTTGCAGGTGAGTTTGGTCATTTAAATGCGTTTGATAACGAAATTCTTTGTCATTGTGGGAAAAAAGGCTGTCTTGAAACCCAGGCGTCTGGTTCATTCATTTATCGGCGATTCTTGGAAAAGGTGGCTGAGGGAAATTCTTCAATTCTTGAAAAGAGAATAAAGGACGGTGAAGCTATTATTCAGGAAGATATTTTGGATGCTGCCATGAAAGAAGATATGCTTGCTATTGAGCTGATTGAAGAAGTGGGCAATACACTGGGGAAACATATTGCAGGGCTTATTAATTTATTTAATCCCGAATTAGTTATTATCGGTGGTGTAGTTGCTTTAACTGGAGATTATTTGCTTTTGCCAATAAGAAGTGCTGTAAAAAAATACTCTCTAAATTTGGTGAGCAAAGATACTTCCATAAAGTTAAGCAAACTTGGCGATAAAGCTGGTGTTGTTGGCGCATGTATGCTTGCGCGCAGCAAAATGTTAGGGTTTATTTGATACAATGAAAATTTAAAATAATACAAATCTTTAATTTCTATTATATGCTTTTAAAAAGTTCTAAACAAAGACATCCGGCTGTCTGGGTGCCAACAGTTTATTTTGCTATGGGGTTGCCATTTGTAGCCATCGCAGCTGCGTCGTCATTAATGTTTAAGAATCTTGGAATCTCCGATGCTAAAATTGCATTTTGGACTTCGTTGATTATGATACCCTGGACGCTCAAACCGTTATGGAGTCCCTTGCTTGAGATGTTTAAAACAAAAAAACATTTTGTAGTAGCTACTCAAATGGTTACAGGTGTTACGTTTGGACTGGTAGCACTGTCATTACCCTTACCTCATTTTTTTACGTATTCAATTGCTCTTATGGCTGTAATTGCCTTTAGTGGTGCTACTCATGATATCGCTACTGTTGGAATTTATCTAAATGAACTTTCACTGGAGGATCAAGCAAAATATGTCGGTTGGCAAGGTGCTTTTTATAATATTGCCAAGATTTTGTCCGGTGGTGCTTTGGTTTATTTAGCGGGTGAACTGGAACAAAAATTAGGAGTGGTTCATGCATGGATGATTGTAATGGGCATTTATGGTGCCATTATGTTTTGTTTATCACTTTACCACATTAAAATGTTACCATCTGGTGGCTCATCGACTCAGGTTAAATCTTTTAAGGAAGGTTTTGCCACACTTAAAGATGTGGCAGTTACCTTTTTTCAGAAAAAAAATATTTTGATAAGTATTCTGTTTGTAATCTTCTATCGCTTTGCCGAAGGTTTTGCTATCAAAATAGCCCCTCTGTTTTTTAAGGCTGCGCGTGACCATGGAGGTTTGGGTTTGACAACTTCTCAGATTGGACTTGTTTATGGTGTATTTGGTGCTATTGCCTTTGTTCTTGGATCTTTACTTGCCGGATATTACACTTCGAAAAGAGGCTTAAAGAAAACGTTGATGTTTCTTTGTTTTTGCTTTAACATCCCTTTTGCAGTGTACTGTGTATTGGCTATTACACAGCCTCAAAGTCTTTATATTATCGGTGCCGCAGTCGTATTGGAGTATTTTGGTTATGGATTTGGTTTTGTGGGATTGATACTTTATATCATGCAACAAATTGCTCCCGGAAAATATAAAATGGCTCACTATGCTTTTGCTGACGGTATAATGGCGCTTGGTTTTATGATTCCTTCCATGATAAGTGGCTATTTAAGCGATTTCTTAGGCTACAAAATATTCTTTGTATGGGTCTTAATTGCTACAATTCCTTCGTTTATAATTACTTACCTTGTGTCATTTAATAATTTGGAAGTGCCTCATAAAACGATTTCACAAGATAGTTAGTAGATGGAGTATTTGTTTTATTCTTGCTTAAATAATAGGACAGTTAATCAGTCATCCAATTATTAAATTATAAAGAATCTGATGCTGTTTCTCTGTGGAGTTTTTTCCATCTTTTCCTGTTTTTCAAATAAACGTTGGTTGCAGTGTAATACCATATGAATATATAATATGATCTAATTTGTATAATTGGATTTTTTTAATTACCTTTGGACTATAATATAAATACATACACATGGCACTACCCAAAGTTATAGTCATAAAAGAAACAGAAAATG
>Ga0302207_1000032_pt1 | contig 61619 bp, 37 predicted proteins | sample II_Fen_E2_2_FD_198792 | JGI IMG/M metagenome (GOLD analysis project Ga0302207, IMG submission 198792) | Peat permafrost microbial communities from Stordalen Mire near Abisko, Sweden - II_Fen_E2_2 | ecosystem: Environmental > Terrestrial > Soil > Wetlands > Permafrost | place: Sweden: Abisko...
ATTAACTAATCAACCAATTAAAAAATTTTCCAACCCAATGAAATAACAAAGGTATTTGCCGGAATTTTATCGATAGTTACATCTTTCAGTTTCGTTTGATACATATCGTTAATTACCTGGTAACGGAAATCCAATGACAACATCAGTACATCTACACCGAAACCGGCTTCAAGACCTAATTGTGCAGCCTTAACATCTTCAATTAATTGGTCTTTTGTTAATGTTCCTCCATTTGAAAGTACATTATAATCAAGAGATGAGCCAGCATTAAATCTTAATTTCGGACCTGCAAACACACGAAGGTTAGCAACTTTTAAATCCAATACTTTATAACCTAACAGTAAAGGTACATCCACTGTGCTGACAGTTACATTTTTATTGAAAGTCCCAGTTATGGTATTGTCACTACTAGTTACATTCATGTCATAATTCTTTTTCCCCATGGCGTAAAGTAATTCAGGTTGAAAATACAACTTACTGGCATTTAATCGTAAGAATACACCAGCCTGGAACCCGTTTTTATACTCTGAATTGACTGACTTTAAATTGTAAGAACCGTTAGTAATTGAACCTAAATCGTTGGCTCCCAGAGAAGAGTTGTACCCTGCCTTGACACCGAAATTAATCTGTGCGTTGGCGAAAGAAACACATAGCAGGATTGCTGCTGTAATAATTACCTTTTTCATAAACAAATTTTTTTAATTAAGTATAGAATTATTATTTAATACATCATTGAAAACGTTTAATCTATCTAATTGTTATACAAACAAAAGTTAAAAGGTTACCCACATTGGATTGTGAATGATGATTTTAGTGGGGTTGAATATTAAATCCTCCTTCTCGGGTATCTGTAGAATGTATTCCTTTCCACCCGCATTGGTCAGTTTCCTGTCACGTAACCAGATATTAAAGTCTTTCAGCTGCGAGTAACTGATCCCGTGTTGTGCTGCCCACACTGTCCAGTCGGCTACCGGTCCTTTTACCGAAACATCCTTTGTCCTGATGGTTTGATAGAACTGATCCCTTCCCAGGGTATATCCAAAAGCTTTCGGGTTTTCAAGGAATTGTTTCATGGCAAGTATTCTGAATACATACCTGCTGGTTTCGGAGGTAAGTAACATATCAAAAGCTTCGTCGACCTGTTGGTTCTCTTTTTCTTTCGAGATCCTGCCCATGCCTGCGTTGAAGGATGCCGCTACTGTAGTCCAGTTCTTATACTTGTTATAGGCACTTTTAAAAAACTTACAAGCGACTTCAGTCTCTTTTTCAATATGAAAGCGCTCATCTACTTCATCGTTTACTTCAATACCAAACTGTCTTGAAGTATCAGGCATAAATTGCCAAAGCCCGGCAGCTTTTGCCCCCGATATGGCCCGTGGGTCCAGGTTGCTTTCGATGACCGCCAGGTATTTGAAATCATCAGGTATCCCGTTCTTTTTTAGTATCGGTTCAATAACCGGGAAATAACGGTTTGCCCGTTTTATGATCAATAAACTTACTGAGTGATTATAGGCTATCACTATCTGTTCACGGTCGAACCTTTCGCGCATATCATAACGCTCGAGTGAAATGTTCTGACCTGCAAACTGCATGCCGGATGGAATGGGAAATGAATAGATAGGTTCAATACTGAAGAGGGAACGTGAAATACAAAAACATAAGAATAAAATTATCGCTGATTTATGTCTCATATTATTTTATTTATTATTTAAATTCTACTAATTAATCTCTGCAAAGGTAAGGAATATGAGGTATTGTTTTACCAATAACTAAAAAAAACAAACTTAAAGGGTTGATTTTATAAGTCGAAGTTAAATTTATCTATCTTTGTAATTCAATTCACCAACAACTTTGTTGTACTAACCCAAAACCACATAGAACACAGATATATGAAACGAGCTATTTTCCCCGGGACTTTTGATCCGTTTACCATTGGTCATTATAGCATTGTGGAACGAGGGTTAACTTTTTTCGACGAAATCGTCATTGGTATTGGTATAAACCAAACCAAGAAAACACTTTTTTCCATCGAAAAAAGAATAGAAATCATTCAGCAGGCATTTATAAATGAACCTCGCGTTATTGTCTTGTCGTATAATAGTCTGACAGTCGATTTTGCTCTTTCGGTTCAGGCTGAATTCGTCCTGAGAGGATTACGTTCGGTAGGCGATTTCGAATACGAACGTACAACAGCCGATGCCAACCGTAAACTTACCGGCATTGAAACTGTTATCCTGTTTACGGAATCAAAGTATTCGTATATTTCGTCTACTGTAGTCCGGGATCTGATTTCCTACGGTAAAGATATCTCAATATTTTTACCCCCTAATGTAATCTTATAAGTAACATTCATTATCCATTTAAAAGAAAACAGTAAATACAACCCATCATCATATGAAAAAAGTAATTTGTTTCATCCTTTTGTCTTTTTTAATAAGTACTTCAAATGGCTATGCTCAGACTGCTAATGAACATAGTTTTAAAATAAGTAAAAACCTGACCATCTTTAATTCAGTCCTTCGTGAGCTTGATATGTTCTATGTTGACACGTTGAGTTATAATAAGATGATGAAGTCAACTATTGATAATATGCTCGAAAAGCTTGATCCGTATACTGTTTACCTGCCCGAAGAAGAAACTGAAGATCTGACTTTTATGACTACCGGCGAATATGCGGGTATCGGAGCTTTAATCATGAAAAAAGATAAACTGATCTGTATCTCCGAACCGTATGAAGGCATGCCGGCTCAACGAAACGGAGTACGTGCGGGTGACGTCATTATCGAGGTAGATGGTGAAAAGGTTGAAGATCTGAGTGTAAGCGAAGTAAGTGCACTGCTCAAGGGAACTCCCAATACCATGATTAAGCTAAAATTGAAACGATTGGGTGAAAAGAACCTGATTGAAAAGGAGTTCCTTCGTGAAAAGATACAGGTAAACCCGGTTTCGTATTCGGCTAAAGTCGCCGACAAAGTAGGTTACGTAATGCTGAATGAATTTACTGACCGGGCTGCATTGGAACTTAAAAATGCAGTGAATGAATTGGTTAAACAGGATAAAATTGAATCGCTGGTGCTGGATATTCGGAACAATGGTGGTGGTTTAATTGACGAAGCTGTAAAAATTGTAGGCTTCTTCGTTCCAAAAGGAACGGATGTGGTGACTACCAAAGGAAAAAATAAAGAGTCCGACCGTACCTATAAAACACCTGTCGAACCTGTTTTCCCTTTACTGAAATTAGTAATCCTGGCAAACCGTTCGTCGGCTTCGGCTTCCGAAATTGTAGCCGGATCTATACAAGACCTTGACCGTGGAGTAATCGTCGGGGAACGTACGTTTGGTAAGGGGCTGGTTCAGAATATACGGCCACTTAATTACGGGGGACATTTAAAAGTAACGACAGCCAAATATTATATTCCAAGCGGGCGGTGCATTCAGGCTCTCGATTACAGTCACCGAAATGAAGACGGGAGCGTGGGACATATTCCTGACAGTCTGACTTCCGAATTTAAAACTCACAACGGTCGTATCGTTCGTGATGGTGGTGGCATTGTGCCCGATACCATTACAAAGGATGACAGGAAGATCAATATTGCCTATTATATCTTTGCGCAAAACCTGTATTTCGATTTTGCCACACTCTATGTACTGCAACATCCTAACATTGCTGCACCTTCTGAATTTACTTTGTCGGATGTCGATTTTAAGGCTTTTACAGATTATCTGGTCGAAAAGAAATTTACGTATACCACTCAAACCGAAAAGTCGTATAATGCTTTGTTGGAAATGGCTCAATACGAGGGACTGGATAAACAGGCAAAAACTGAATTTACGGCTCTAAAAACTAAATTGATGCCTGATATCACAAAGAACATAGAAGCTAATAAAACCGAAGTGACTGAATTGCTTAGCCTTGAAATTATCAAACGGTATTATTATCAAAAAGGTGAAATTCAGTTCTCGTTGCGTACCGACAAAGATCTAAAGGTGGCAATCAACTTACTGAAACCGGATGGAAAGTACCAGAAAACATTAAACATAAAATAAACATTCCGGGAATCTCTTATATCTGATTTCATATTCCATGATAATTGATCTTATATCTTGGTTTTTTCATCTTTCATCTTTCATCTTTGTTCTTGGCTCTTGGCTCTTCTTTTATATCAACCCGGAACAAAAATCTTGATTATTCTGTCTAATTAAAAGGTTTTTGATTGAAAATAGTATAAATTTCAATCAAAAACCTTTTTTTATGCCGTTATTATGCTTATTTTTGTTCCCCGAAAAATAGACAGTCAGTCAAAGTTTGCTCACATAGTCAGCCTGCTTTTACTGACTTCATATTAAATTCAAAAACCATTTCATCTGTTGATTGAATACCAAAAGAGAAACAATTTGTAAACACTATGACAAAAAACATTGTAGGCGAAAAGATCAGTACTTTATGTACCGACAAAAATATTTCAAGAGATGAACTGGCCAATCGTTCAGGACTATCGGTCGATCAGATTGATTTGATTGAAAACAGTGATACCATCCCTTCGTTATCCCCGTTAATAAAGATTGCACGGTCACTGGGTGTCAGGTTAGGTACTTTCCTTGATGATTGTGAAGAATTGGGACCCGTTGTACACAAACATTCCGACACTCAAAAACCGGCTACTTTTTCCAGTCAGCTTTCAACTGCCAACTCGCATCTGGATTTCTTCTCCCTGGCAGCCCGTAAAACCGGCAGGCATATGGAACCTTTCCTGATCGATATAAAACCCTCAACAACGAATGAACCGATTCTTTCATCCCACGAAGGTGAAGAATTTATTTTTGTTCTCAAGGGTTCCATCAAAATCAATTACGGGAAAGAAGTGCATGTCCTGAATTCCGGCGATAGCATTTATTACGATTCCATTGTCGATCATCTGGTCAGCGGCTACAACAATCAGTCTGCTCAGATTGTAGCAGTGGTGTATACCCCGATGTAAGAATTAATTTATTTACAATTTACAATTTACTATTTAAAATACGGAGATAAATTCTGCATAATAGAGGGAAATTTAAACATTTCTATTTTTTTGGAGAATTTGTCTTATTCGTGGAATTTGTATTTAATTCGTGAAATTTTTATTTTTCTATGGAATTATCAAACAGAACTTTAGGTGACTGGCTTGAACATTGGGCTGCAGTTACTCCCGAGCGGGAATATGTGGTTTATTCCGACCGGAATTTACACTTTACATGGTCGGTATTTAATGAACGGGTTGACAATATGGCCAAAGGATTATTGTCGGTCGGAGTGACCAAAGGAGCCCATGTGGGTATCTGGGCACAAAATGTACCCGACTGGCTGACTTTTCTGTATGCCTGCGCCAAACTGGGAGCCGTTGCTGTTACCGTCAATACCAATTATAAAGATAATGAATTGGCCTACATACTCGAAGATTCGGATATGCATACCCTTTGTATTACGGATGGGGTTCCCGGAAGTGATTTTATAGAAATGGTGTATACCCTGGTTCCTGAGCTGAAAACAACGCAACGTGGTCACCTCGAATCTGTACGGTTCCCTGAACTGAAAAACGTGGTGTATATCGGTCAGGAGAAACACCGTGGCATGTATAATACCGCCGAAGTACTGCTCCTGGGTAGTAATCAAAATGATAATAACTTTTCTGAACTGAAAAAATCGGTTACATGCCATGATGTGGTCAATATGCAATATACCTCCGGCACGACAGGATTCCCCAAAGGAGTCATGCTGTCCCATCATAATATTGCCAACAACGGGTATCTCACCGGTGAACATATGAAGTTTACAAGGGCTGATAAGTTGTGTGTTTGTGTACCTTTGTTCCACTGTTTTGGTGTGGTACTTGCTACCATGAATTGCCTGACTCACGGTTGTACACAGGTCATGGTGGAAAAATTCGACCCCTTGGTTACCCTGGCATCCATTCATAAAGAACGTTGTACTGCCCTTTACGGGGTACCCACGATGTTTATTGCCGAATTGCATCATCCCATGTTCGGACTCTTTGATATGAGCTCGCTGCGCACCGGTATTATGGCCGGAGCCTTATGTCCGATAGAACTCATGCGTCAGGTAAGCGAAAAAATGTTTATGACCATCACGAGTGTGTATGGACTTACCGAAACATCCCCCGGTATGACTCAGACACGTTTCGACGATTCTTTTGAAGTTCGTTGTACCACAGTTGGAAGTAACTATGAATTTACGGAAGTAGCAGTGATTGATCCCGTAACCGGTGAAATGTGCGAAGATGGAGTGCAGGGTGAAATGTGCAGCCGTGGATACAATGTCATGAAAGGCTATTATAAGAACCCACAAGCCACCTCTGAGGTGATTGATAAAAACGGGTACCTGCATTCGGGTGATCTGGGAATAAAAGATCCCGATGGCAATTACCGAATTACAGGCCGTATTAAAGACATGATCATCCGTGGTGGTGAAAATATATCGCCGCGCGAGATCGAGGAATTCCTTTATCATATCCCGGGCGTTAAAGATGCTCAGATTGTTGCCATTTCATCACCCCGTTATGGAGAAGATGTGGCTGCATTTGTCATTCCGGCTGCCGGAATTGATATCACCAGGGAAGATGTCCGTGACTTTTGCAAGGATAAAATAGCACGGTATAAAATTCCACGCTATGTGTTTTTTGTCGATGAATATCCTTTGACGGGGAGTGGTAAAATCCAGAAGTTTAAACTCAGGGATATGGCACTCGAGCTATGCCTGGAACAGGGAATTGAAATAGTTTAAACAGAGGCAAGAGGCAAGAGGTAAGAGGCAAGAGGCAAGAGGTAAGAGGCAAGAGGTAAGAGGTAAGGAAGAGGAGGAATGAAGTATTGAGTGGTTGGTTTTGAAAAGTCTTGTTCTGAAATAGGTTTACAAAAAGCAAATTAAATTTAGGGTGATCAAAACAAATGAGAGTACTAAAATACAACTGAAGAGATAAAAGCTATAAAAACAGATCTGTATAAAGAATGTATCGCCCCGGGTTCGTCAATTACGAAACCGGGGCGTTTCGTTTTTGAGAGCATTTAATTTGCGGATGTAAGCAACAACGAGAAAAACAAAGTAAACCTCAACGTAGACTCACAAACTTTGAAAGTTTAATTTTCCGACCAGGTAAAAACGCTTTTGTGTTCTTCGAACGACAAAAGGTTTTTGTAAGTGGGCGACAATGAATTTTGCGTTGTAGACTTCGAAATATAAACAAAATCTCTGATAATGTGTTTTGTTTTGAAACTGTAATTTTTAATCCGTCAGTAGTCGGACAGGTTTTGATCTACATTATCAATTTATGCAATAACAATATTCCCGGTTTTTTTATTTTCGGTTATTGATTTGTTATCGAACTCAGATTGGTTTCCCAATGGTTTTGGTTTGGTTTTAGTTCGGTAGCTCTTGCCACTTAACAATCATTTATCATTCAATTATCAATCATATAAATGCCATATATCTATAAAGATATATGGCATTTATATGAATATCAAATGACTGTTCTATTTTTACCAAAACCAATCAAAGACTAATCTAAGACCATTATAAAACTATTCCTGAACCATAATATTAAGCGGTAGTGAAAAGTTTAAAGCATTGCAGACCAACTGACCTGAACAAAAAAATCCTCTAAAAACAATCAAAAATCCCATATTGATATTTATATACATCAAAAAGAATGAATATCCTGAAATTGTAATTTGTAAATGATTAGATTGTAAATAAAAAAATTATCTTTGTCCCATAATCATACGTAATGAATCCTATTCTCCCTAAATATCAGCCGGGTAGTTTCATTCCTTCTCACATTACCACCCGGTTTTTAATCTTCAGGAAATTCCCGAAAAAATTTACATGATATATTGATCCAAAAAGAAGATAGACTTGAATCCTGTCATGAGTTGATTGTGTATTCTCCTTTTGTGTTATGATAAACGGGAATCATTATGAATGATGAATAACCGTAAAACGTCCCAAACTATAACCGTTGAATTTATCTTATAGCAGGTTAGTCCCGATAAGTTGATATGCATCATGAATACTTTTTATTTGATTGTGATTCTACTAAATCCTGAAAGCCAGTCTGGTATAAATGTACACCTGTTCCGATTTGAATGACAGAGCAAGATGCATAGCTTTGATATTTTTGTAATCTTTTTAAAACATCAAAATGGATTATAAAATACTGCGCACCAATTCGATTTTTTGAAACATAGAAGGGTCGATTGAAGTTATTCATGCAATAAATAATCTGTGTAAATCAGTGTAATCTGCGGATAAATTATTTCTTTAAAATTAATCTGAGTAAATCAGTGTAATCTGTGGACAACCTCTTTTTTTTATTAAAATCAATCTGTGTGAATCAGTGTAATCTGTGGATAAAATATTTTATTAAATTTAATCTATGTAAATCAGTGTAATCAAAAATATGAAAACAAAAACGATAGGACAACAGCAGGGTCGCAGCTCATGGGCAGAACCCTGGAAAATAAAGATGGTGGAACCCATTCACATGATATCCCGGAACGAAAGAGCGGTAGCATTGGAAAGAGCCGGATATAATACTTTCCTGATCCGTTCGGATGATGTATACATTGATTTGTTGACCGACAGCGGCACCAATGCCATGAGCGACCGTCAATGGGCTGGTATGATGATGGGCGACGAAGCCTATGCCGGCAGTCGTAACTTTTACCATCTCGAAGAAGCCATTCAGGAATATTATGGCTACCGGTATGTTGTTCCCACTCATCAGGGACGTGGTGCTGAGAATATCTTGTCGCAAGTCGCCATTAAAAAAGGACAATTCGTCTGTGGTAACATGTACTTTACCACCACACGGTTGCATCAGGAGCTGGCGGGAGGCATTTTTGTTGATGTGATCATTGACGAAGCTCATATTGCAAGACTGGAGCATCCTTTCAAAGGGAATGTCGACCTTGCCAAGGTGCAGAAGCTGATTGATGAGAATGGTGCTTCCAGTATCGCGTATATCTGTCTGGCAGCCACCGTGAATATGGCAGGGGGTCAGCCGGTAAGTATGCAGAATGCCCGTGAACTTCGCGCACTTTGCAATAAATACGGCATACGCATTTTTCTGGATGCCACACGTGCTGTGGAGAATGCTTTCTTTATACAGGAACGGGAAGACGGATATGCCGATAAAACCCTGGCCCAAATATTGAAAGAGTTTTGCAGTTATTCTGATGGGGCTACCATGAGTGCCAAAAAAGATTCGCTGGCTAATATTGGCGGATGGTTGGGATTAAACGACCCCGGATTATATGAAGAAGCCTGTAACCTGGTGGTGGTGTACGAGGGATTGCAGACGTATGGCGGCATGGCAGGCCGTGATATGGAAGTATTGTCCATTGGAATTAAAGAAAGCGTCCAGGACGATTATATGCGCTCGCGGATCGGACAGGTGAGGTATCTGGGTGAACTATTGATCGATTGGGGTATTCCGGTGACACTTCCTATCGGAGGACATGCCGTGTTTCTGGATGCACAGAACTTCTATCCCCATATTCCGCAGGAAGAGTTTCCGGCACAGACACTGGCAGCCGATTTGTACCTTGAATCGGGAGTACGCTCCATGGAAAGGGGTATCGTAAGTGCCGGGCGGAAAAAAGAAACGGGTGAAAACTATCACCCATCCCTCGAACTCACACGGCTGACTATTCCCAGGCGGGTCTATACCCAGGCGCATATGGATATAGTTGCTGAAACAGTGAAGAAACTTTATGATGTCAGGGATCAAAAGAAGGGTCTTAAGATGATCTTCGAACCAAAGTATCTGCGGTTCTTTCAGGCAAGGTTTGAAAGACTATAGTCGCGTTCCGTATTCAACGTTCCGTGTTCCGTGTTCCGTGTTTTTGGAGTGCAGTAAGAATCCTAATCGTTGGTTTTTGCAGTTTCCATTTCACGAAATGCCATACATAGTTTGCGATTCTGACCTGATGTCGCTCTCCCACTTGTTGATCAACCGGCAAATGTCTTAAATCAGGCAGTGGGAGTGCGACTTTAAATAAAAATTATGATACAAACCGGTGGAATATATTATTCCACCGGTTTGTATCATAACTATTTATGCCCCGATACTTTCAACTATCAGAATAATATTTTATATATTTGCATTGTGAATAATGATGTCCGGTTAGCATCTTTGTATCGTATCACCGGATACCTGTATTTTGCCATCCAAGCGTTTATAGTTTGACTCCGTAAGTAGTTGAATAGATAGCCGGATTTAATTTCTACAATTGGCAAAATGTGATTGCAAGTCCACTCAACTAAAATGGTGTTTTTTATAATTCTTCGGGTATTTAAATGACCTTCGTAATGTCAAATTTTTGTATGTTGATAAAGATTTCTTGCTATCAAAGATATCGTAAATTTTGAATTGTTTAAATATTTTCCAATACAAATCTTAAAAATGACTGTTTATGGTAACAAACAATGAAGCCCATAACAATGCTGAAAGATTACGGGCAACGAACGAAGAAAAGAAAAATAAACTTATCAAAGAAAAAGGTGCAATTTTTTCTGATTTTTCAAATGAAAATGATTTGCCACCTGAAATTATGAGTCAGTTCCTGGATAATATCTATGCAATTGAAAATAATTTTGAATCAACGAATCAAGTTCAATTGTATGACTTTATTGGAAAACCATCCTACCGAAAAGTTGAGGATGTTTTGGATGAAGAGATTACTGAAGAATTAAAACGACTTACGGAGCTACTGTATAAAAATCAGATCAGCCTGGTAACCCTTAGCGTCGTTGCCGAAAAGGAAATATACCGTTTTATTACAGAAGAATTGTTTCTCAAAGAAATAGATGACAAGCGTATCCCTGGATTATTTTCAATATTTTATTATGAACACTTCCATCCAAACCATGAACTCGATATTCGTGAGCAATCTTATGAATTTATAAGTTCGTATCTGGATAAAGGGAATGACTTTTTCACCTATTCATTAACTTCAGAAGCTGAAAAAGCTGATTGGCATATTTATTTCCGGAAAGCATTCAGTTCTTTTCAATTAAATAATTTCACCATTACAAAACTGGATTTTGATGCAGAAAAGGCACTGGTTCAGTTTGTATGTGACTTTGCCGGGGTAATTGAAGGATCCATTGATTCACTCCATTTTTTTGGAGAGGGTGAATTCATTCTGCTTTATCAATGGGAGAATTGGTATATTGATTCAATTAAGCTTCCGAAAAATGCTTAAAATAATGGATAGAATTGCAGGATATTGCGAACTCATTTGTCTTTTTAGTTAATTGGGACGAAGTGAGACACATTGTTAATCAGTATTGACTGGTTTCTTTATAATGTTAAGCTCGTAACTTAGACAATCCGGGAGGTCAAACTGAATAGGCGGACAATCAACATCTACAAATTCAAATTTAAATACATACATAAATGTCGGCACAATGTCGGCACAATGTCGGGAATAATACAATCATAATATTTGGTGCGTTTGTCAGGTAACTATAATTTTGTTCAAAATTTAAATGAATCATGAAACAACCGGAATTAGGTAAAAAAATAGCTGAACTTAGAAAAGCAAAAGGCTTAACACAAGAAGAGCTGGTTGAAAAATGTAATATTAACGTGAGAACTCTTCAACGAATTGAATCCGGAGAAGTTACACCACGGAGTTACACTATTAAAATAATCTTTGCCGCTCTGGATTACAACTTGTTTGATTCATCGAAACAACTAACTGATAGATCTATATTCGCTGGATTTATTATTCCAAAATGGCTCGGGCAATCTTATAAATATTTTTTAGATTTATTCAATTTAAAAACTAACAAAATGAAAAAATTAATGATCTTATCGATACCGCCTGTCACGATGTGCATCGTGATGTTATTTGTGTTTAGTTCAAATACCAGGGCACAGGCGAGATTTGCAATTCATGAAAAGTTTGAAAAAGCCAGTTCGAATATAAAGTTCGAACGATGGTTCAATTCGGGTCAGATCGATTCCATTAGTATGCGTTACTTTGAGAATGCATGTATGATGCCCGATAAAAGTCCGACCATACAGAACAGAAAAAGTATCAATGAACACTTTAGAAGACTGTATGATAGCGGACTACGCTTTTCGGTGATTAAATCAGTTTCAAAAGTAATTACCGATTCCATTGCAATAGACCGTGGTGTATGGACCGTTAGTTTAAATGCTGTACCGGTGGCGACAGGCACCTACTTAGCCCAATGGCATAATATGAAAGGAAAATGGTTGATTGAAAACGAAATGTCAAAATCGGATAAAACTTCATCACCCGACTAATATCATTCGTAGAACGGCATATACAACTTTGATCTGATAAGTTTAAATGCATTATTTTGCATCGAGTCCCGTTTTGTTAAGTCATATAGGAAATCTCCTGTTTCCAGGGTTTAATGGTAATCTGGGAAACAGGAGATTTTTAAACTTCGATTATTCGGATTAATTAACATACCAATTATAGAGGAATATACATTGATAGAGCCTTTTTAACGTCATATCAGATCGTCAAATAAGAATAAAAATTAACATGACTTCATAAATTCATATTTCAAACGATAATCCACATCCAATATATCGTAATTTGTTGAATTATCTACAGTAAAATATATTTTGCTGAATCAATATACAAAAAAATATTGCGTTTGAGATTGTACAATATAACTCTTTCATCCGGATTATTTCAACACTTTTCAATGAACAAAACTTACCCCAAATTTTTTATAATTCCAATTGCTTTAGCTTTTTTGCCAATCTCACAAAACCGTTAATCCGGTCAGAGGTCCTGTTATTTTAGCTTCATGATTTCTACTAAAACAAATTCCTATTATAAATCACTTGTTCCTGAGAAACATGTGAATCATGTAATTTTCCCCCAATATTATGTAACATTTTGAATGTTTAATCTATGTAACTTTGCTTTTCAAATTAAGTAGTATCTAAAATAAATGTTTATTTTATAACATGATAATTCAAATCATTTAATTAAAAACAATGAATAAATATCTTGTAAAAGTAAAAACCATCAGGCATATAACCCCGGATGTATTGCAGATTGTTACAGAAAAACCGCTTCAGTATAAATTCATTCCCGGTCAGGCTACAGAAGTTTCGATAAATAAAGAGGATTGGAAGGAAAAGAAAAATCCTTTCACTTTTACTTGTCTTCCTGATGAAAATTTCCTGGAGTTTTGTATTAAAACATATCCCGGTCATAAAGGTATGACCAGAGAACTTTTAAAATTAAAAAAAGATGATGAGCTTATTCTTCATGAAGTATTTGGTGCAATTTCTTTTAAGGGACCAGGTGTATTTATAGCCGGAGGTGCAGGAATTACTCCATTTATTTCCATTTTTAGATATTTGAAATCAATAAATGAAATTGATAATAATATACTTGTTTTTGCGAATAAAACAAAAGCTGATATTCTATTGGAACAGGAATTTAAAGAATTATTGGGTGATAATTTTATCAACATCCTATCCGGAGAAAAAGCTGAAGGTTATTTCTATGGACAAATTTCAGAAGGTTTTCTAAAACCGTATGTAAATAAATATACGCCAAACGTTTATCTATGTGGACCACCACCGATGATGGACGCAATTTTAAAACAATTATCGAGTCTGGGTGTTAATAAAACTGGCATTACAGTTGAATCAATTTAATTTTATAATCTATTCAGGTATTAAAAAACAAGTCCTTTTATTGGACAAAATATCAATTTCAATGGATGCGATATTCATAAAATATATTTCAAAGATATTTGATAGATAATCAAAAATAGTTTTAATTTTCAGTAAACAGCTATATTATGAGCGATTCAATCAATACCGATTCACCACTAGGTGAAGATTTTTATAGTTTTGAGAAAGAAGAAGAAACAGATACAGAAATTAATTCAGAACTTAAAGTTGCGAATAAAAAGAAAACTAAAAGAAAAAACAAAGAGATTGATATTGATGTCTCTGTAAATTACTTTGAAAACACTGGTTCAGAACCCGATAAATAAAAGAATAGTAATGTCCGCGATGTACAATCAGCATCATTTAATTGATGTTATTGTGATAAAAATTATGACCGTTACGATGATGTGAATTAAACAATAAATTAATCATTAAAATTATGAATAACTTAAAAGAAGACATACAACCCCAAATAGCCAGAGCTGAGTATATTGAAGTAGAACCAAATGTAAAACTTCATATAACTGATGCCGGTAATGGACCAATCATTGTGCTTATACCCGGTTGGCCACTGAGTGACGAAATGTACGAATATCAGTACAACGATTTGATAAATCATAATTTCCGTGTCATTGGGATCACCTTGCGCGGTTTTGGAAAATCCGATAAACCCTTTGGATCGTATGATTACGAAACACATGCAATAGATATTAAACGTGTTTTAGATCAGTTGGATGTTAAAAATGCTACTTTATGTGGCTTCTCAATGGGTGGAGCCATTGCCGCATGGTATGTTTCATTATTTGGAACAATGCGAGTCTCGAAATTAGTGTTAGCAGGAGCTGCTACACCAAGTTGGACACAACGCGAAGATTTTCCATACAATATTCCCAAAAGTGATGTAGATGATTTAATTTCGTTGAATAATACTGACAGGCCAAAACTATTGTCAAATTTCGCAAAGATATTCTCGGCTACTGAAACTACTTTAAATGATGGAATAGGTAATTGGTTGACAGCGATTAATTTAAGCGCATCGTCTTATGCTACAGGTAAATGTTTAATGGCTTTGCGTGATACGGATTTGAGAAATATTTTAACAAAGATTGAAATTCCAACCTTGATTATGCATGGAAAGAAAGATAAAATATGCTCATTTGATTTGGCAGAACAAACAAAAAAACTGATTCAAAATGCTCAACTGATTGCTTTTGAGAAAAGTGGACATAGTCTTTTTCTCGAGGAAACCAGGAAATTTAATTCAGAACTTATGAAATTTGCACAAAAATAAATTATGAGTAAAAACATATCGGATCAATTGGTGGAAACATTGGTTGAAGCCGGAATCCAACGAATTTATGCTGTAACAGGAGATAGCCTCAATTATGTAAATGAAGCAGTACAACGAAACGGCAAAATCAAATGGATTCATGTGCGTAACGAAGAAACAGCTGCTTTTGCAGCAGGTGCAGAAGCACAATTAAAAGGTCTGGCCTGTTGTGCCGGAAGTAGCGGGCCTGGACATGTCCATCTCATCAACGGTTTATACGATGCCCATCGTTCATCGGCATCTGTATTGGCTATTGCTTCTACTATCCCTACCAAAGAATTTGGAACTGATTATTTTCAGGAAACAAACATATTTAAACTTTTTGATGACTGTAGCTGCTATAACCAAATGGCTGCAACAACCACACAGTTCCCCCGTATGTTGCAGGCAGCACTTCAGCATGCCGTACAAAAAAAAGGGGTTGCGGTTCTTGGATTGCCCGGCGATATAACTAATCTTCCGGCAGTAGATCCTGAAACTACAACAACACTTTTCCGAAGTAAACCTATTGTCAGACCATCTGATAACGAATTGCGACAGCTTGCTGAATTACTGAATTCGCACAAAAAAATAACTGTTTACTGTGGCCTTGGAGCTGCTGAAGCCCATGATGAGCTGATAAAGTTGGCGGGAAAATTAAAGTCGCCGATAGCTTATTCGTATAAAGCCAAAATGGCAATTCAGTATGCAAATCAATACGAAGTAGGACTTACGGGATTGTTGGGTGTACCATCAGCTTACCAAAGCATGCACGAATGTGAATTGCTGATTTTGTTAGGGACGGATTTTCCTTATACACCCTTTATGCCTGTTCACAATAAAATTGTTCAAATAGACATTAAGCCAGAAAACCTGGGAAGAAGAGCAAAACTTGAGATGGGACTTTGTGGTGATGTGAAAGATACATTACAGGCACTCCTTCCCATGATTCAGGAAAAGGATGATCCTGTTTTTCTTGAACGTCAATTGGAATATTACAAGGATGTGAAAAAGAATTTATTGTTCTATGTTAATGATCCGGGAAAGCCAAACGCCATTCATCCGGAATATGTTGCATCTGTAATTAATGAGTTGTCCGACAGAGATGCTATATTTACTGTAGATACCGGGATGTGCTGTGTGTGGGCCGCTCGCTACCTGGAAGGTACCGGCGAAAGAAAAATGTTGGGTTCATTCAATCATGGCTCAATGGCTAATGCAATGCCACAGGCAATTGGTGCATCCCTTGCCTGTCCCGACAAACAAGTGATTGCTTTTTGCGGAGATGGAGGTTTGTCTATGATGATGGGTGACATGATGACTATTGTTCAATATAATTTACCTGTAAAGATTGTACTTTTCAATAACCGTTCGCTAGGAATGGTGAAGCTGGAAATGGAAGTCGCAGGTATTCCGGATGTGGAAACGGATATGCTGAATCCTGATTTTGATAAATTGGCAGACGCAATGGGAATGTATGGAATTACAATTTCTGAACCCGCTGATGTCAAATCAGTATTACAAAAAGCGTTTTTACAGGATGGGCCTGCTTTGATAACCATTCAGACTGATCCGAATGCACTGGCATTGCCTCCTAAAATTGAGTTTGATCAATTGAAAGGTTTTGCATCTTATATGGGAAAAATGATGCTAAATGGTCGTTCGGATGAGATTTTGAAAATTATTAAGTCTAACTATAAACATTTAGGTGAAGCGATCTAGTGTTATGTTGGCTTTCTTTTGCCATTGCTCAAGCTGCCGGTGATATGAAAAAAAGGTTGTGACTTTAGCTAAGTGTATAAAATAAGTAACTGATTATTGATTGTAAACTAAAAAAATAATATTATGCCAGAATTCGGATCTCCCTTTTCAGGGTTAACAAATGAAAGAAAGCTTACTGATGCGGAGCTCGTAAGAGCCATTCGTTTTATGGTAGCTGCAGAGTATGAAGCTATTCAGTTGTATATGCAACTCGCTGAGTCTACTGACAATAAACTCGCAATAGAAGTACTTAAAGATATTGCAGATGAGGAGCGTGTACATGCCGGCGAGTTTTTAAGATTATTACATGTTTTGGCGCCGGATGAAGAAACTTTTTATGCCAAAGGAGCTAAGGAAGTAAAAGAAATGGAAAAGTGAATTTATGGTGATGTTAAGTTATAACTTTCCCCTGAAAAATATTATTTTAGATGATTGTTTTGATTTCTACTGAAATAAGCTTACTTTATATTCTTTATTTTGTAAATTTTTAAAAAATATCTTGTTAAAAGTTTGAATTTAGTGCGTTGACCTGTGAGACTGATGATGTTTTATCAGGTATACTTTAGGTACAGGATAACATATACACTTGTCTGTATAGGTCGATTTTGTTGTGGTAATTCATAGGCTAATCATGGTTAATCTGTTTTTTTTTGTGCATATGATGCATGATAATGAATGCCATCCTTTTCAATCTTTAGGTCAACATAAATTGCAAATCGACATTATCAAATCTGCCTTTTTTGATTAATATCCTTTCAATGTAAAAGTTTTAAGCCGGGAGGCTTTCCCTTATATCGGGTTTCTTTTCACCTGATCCAGTTTGTTAAGGCAAATTCAATTTTACATTTTATCGGTTAAACTTATCTGTCTTTACACTGTTATCTTTATATAATTTTAATCGAATATTAATTTTTATCTTTGCTTTTAAGAATAAGGCAAATCAATACCGGTTAATAATAATCAGATGAATAAGATGACAACACTAAGTACGAAGGAAAAATCGGTACACATCAATATTGATTCAAATTATTATGGTGCCATTGCTGAGATCGGTGGAGGCCAGGAAACTGTAAGGCATTTGTTTCAGGCGGGAGGAGCTTCCAATACGGTGGCTAAATCCATCTCGGCCTATGATAAATTATTCTCAGATCATTTTTATAATGAAGGAAAACCTTCCAGGCATGTTGCCGAAGAACGTTTGCGAAAAATGATTGATTATGAATACAGTGAGCTGATTGAAATACTTGATAAAAAAAGTACCCGTAAATTCTTTGTTTTTGCAAATACAGTTGAAACGTTGAATTTTGTCAAAACCAATCATGGAAATGGTTGGCTCGGGATGGCCGTTGAAGGAACCGACCGCACTCATCCAAACAAAATGTTTGTTCATGTGAAGTTGCATGAAAATGATACTTTATTGCAACAATACACTTTGGGCACATTGGGTATTAATTTAATCTGCGGTGGACTTTTCCAATGGAAAGATCCACGTGATGTTCTTTTAGCTTTACTGGACAATCTGGATACCGGACGAGTAGAAGTGGATTATGTCTATGTAGAGGGCCCCGACTTGAAATGGGTTGATAACCGTCTACTTAATTTGATGCTGGTAAGCAACGATATGACTCCGGCTATTATGTTTGACAAATCAGGAAAGGTGCAACAGCCCGGAGACCTGTTGTATAAAAAAAACGTTATTGTACTGAGAGGATATTTCAGACCTATTAATAATCTGGGGCTGGAATTTATTGAGGATAGCCTGGCTAACTTTAAACGCGATGAAGATTACAGACCGGATAACACCATCGCATTTTGTGAGATTTCATTGAAATACCTGATACAAAATGAAAAAGTGGATGAAAAAGATTTCTTGCATCGGGTCGATCTGCTCAATATGATGGGTCAGAGTGTCATGATTTCAAAATTCTACAGGTATTTTCAACTGGTAAAATACTTTGCCCAATTCAACCTGATTAAGCTTCGCCTGGTGGTTGGGTTGCCCACATTCAACAAGATCATGGATCCAACGAATTACACCGATTTACGGGGAGGATTACTGGAAGCCATAGGAGCACTGTTTCAGGAAAATGTAAAAGTTTACCTGTACCCCTATATCGATATGAATTCAGGGGAAGTAATATATCCCGATGATTTTTATTTCCCGGAACCAAACAGGATGCTTTGGCAATACCTGAATGCAACAAAGAAAATACTATTATTGAAAAGCATACAACCCAAAAGCCTCCAGATTAGTTCGGAATATATCTCCACACTGATAGAAAACGGTGATGAAAGTTTAATAAATTATGTGCCTTCAAAAGTGTTTCATTCGATTAAACAGAATAAACTGTTCGGGTATAAGAAAACTAAGTCTATGTAAATCAGTTTGTTGTATCGATGCATTCGGATAGAATAATTAACTGCTCAACCCGACTTAATATGGAATTTTGCCGGGTCGGGCAGTGACTATTATTCGCAGGTATACAATTCATTGATTGCTGCTTTGACTTTTTCGTTTATACGTTTCGAAAACGGAGTAATGGCCAGGGTAAAAAATGATAATGACAAACCAATCCCTGTACAGAATCCACTGATAAAGTCAGCTAAATTAGAAGGTCCCAAATGATCCATCATCAGTAAACCGCAAATTGAAATAGCAATTAAAGCTACCAATCTGTTTTTGACTTTGCTGATGAACTCCTGAATTTTAAGTAAATGTGTCAAATTATACAAAGCTCTGTTGCTTGGTTCAAAACTACCATCGGTCGTCTTACATCGCAGATAGACCCATTGTTTGCATTCTCCTACCATCTCGATACCTGTCTCCTGCAAAAAATTCAGATAAGACTTGCTTTCTTTTGATTTTGGATTCTTATCAAGAAGTTCGAGTCGATATGTATATTCATTCGGAATACCTGATTCAAACTGATATTTCCTAAAAGATGCCTTCACTAGTTGCCATCCTTCTTTTGACTTTTCATTGAGCCATTGTTCCTCTTTCTCATATTCCCAAATGAAGAATATTTTTCTTACTGTTTTTTTCATTATGTAAAATTTAAAAAGTTATTCAATTATTTTTTTGCCATTCTCAACCAACTCTTCCAATCTGGCAAGTTCGACTTTGACTACAGTCTTACCAAGTTCTGTGATTTGATATTCTTTACGACGACTGTCTTCTTCAGTAGGAAGTGCTTTAATCCATTCTTTATCCAGCATTGTGGAGATGGCGCCGTACAGTGTACCTGCCGTCAGTTTCAAACGTCCGTGACTCATCCTTTCTGTCTCCTGCATGATTCCATATCCGTGAAGAGGTGAGTAAAGTGCTATAAGCGTGTAAAATACTGCTTCTGTAAGAACTTTGTTATCATTGTTGTTCATATTAAATGGTATTATGTTGGCGTTCGGTATATCGAATGCCGATACAAAGATAGACGATATATTATTATGAAGCAACTTTTTTCATTTATTTTTATAAAATAAATGATTCAGGCCCAAACCCCATTTGTATTTTTTATTCAGAAAGGTTCTGCATAACTTTTTTATGATGGCTAAAATTCACTCTGTCAATTTCATAATAAAAGAATGCTATTTTAAGTTACTTGAATTTCACATTATTTATAATTTTAATTATTAAACATTAATCAAATATTCATTGTTATTTGCATTAAAGCTTTAAATGCTTTTAATTTTTTAAGTTAAGGTGGTAACGAGCCAATTCATAAAAACCAGAGTTTATTTTAAAAGCCTTACAAGTAAACTATACTTCATTGACATATAAGAAGAAAATATATTATCCCTTATTACTGGAAACAAATGGAATAACGTTTTCTGTTTAAGTTAAAAGGGATAAAATGACAGGATGGGATTTAAGAAACAACATTTAATAAAAATATTTTTGTGATGGGTTTGTATATTTGTTTATAATGAATTGATAAAAAAGTTATATGATTTCAATAAAATATTTTAAAGGATTACCACTTGAATATGAATCATTCTTAGTTGAAAAATATGATTCTTTTTTTACAACTTGCAGGTATCTGGAAATATATCATCAAAGTGATGATATTAATTATGTGTTAATAACTGAAAATGGAGATTTGATTGAATTGCTTATGTTTGAAAAGAGAGGTGACACGATTACTTGCTTGAACAAACTTGGTTCTATTGAACAAAATATCGTTTCAGCGTTTACTAAATTCTTATTTGAAAATTTTCCTGCCTTAAAAAAAATAAGAATCATATCTTCTTATAATAGTTACTCATTAAATAAGCTGGTTTTACTTGACCGGAATAATGATTATATCATAAAATTACATCCGACGATGAATGATTATATGTCAGAACTCGGTTCTAAAACCAGAAAAAACATTAACAATCGAAAATCAAAATTACTGAAAGACTATCCCGGTGTAAATTTCGTTACAAAATATGGCGTTGATATTAAAGAAAATATTGTTGATAAAATCATTCAATTAAATATTGATAGAATGAATTTTAAAGGAATAATTCCGGGAAAAGTTAAAACTGACAATATTAATATTTATAACTTTTCACAGCATTATGGAGTTGTTGCTTATATTGAAATTGATGGAGTTGTTGTAGCCGGAAACATCTCCTACATATTAAATAAACGGATATTTGGACATGTACTTGCACATGATGAGAATTTCTCAAATTACAATGTTTCAAAATTATGTTTACTTTATTTAATTCAAACAGCGATTGAAAATGAAATCTCAACATTTCATTTTTTATGGGGCGATAATGATTATAAAAAGAAATTTTTAGGAGAACCTCATGTATTATATTCCTATGCAATTTACCGTTTCTATTCTTTAGATTATATCTTTACTAAAATTAAAGTTGTATTTGCGTATACTTTAAAGAGATTTAGACTTTCGAAATACTCAAAGCCTCTCAGGGATGCAATTAAGTCATATCGAAGAAAAAAAACAACTTTAATCCGGGAAATTAAACCCTGATAAGCTCACACATTGACACCGGCTCTTGATCAAAATAATGAAAATATAATTATGTTGTATTCATTTGAACCTGTACATCCTGACTTTTGAATTTTATTTTATTTAAAATGATTCTCAGCAATGTTTCTTAATAAAAATTCATTATACCAAATCTGACATTGTTGGATAAACGAAGTAACAGGAATAATTAAATATTGCTTGTTAAACCCAAAAACACAGAATGAATATTCCGATTTATCGGAGTATTCATTCTGTGTTCTGATCATTATTAAATGCAACATAGTATCCTTTTTCTTACTTCCAAGGTTTAACCGGTCGCAAATAGTTTCACACAATCGATTAATTTACTACTTATAATGTAATTGTTGTAAGAAATTCACAAGGGAAAATATTCTTTAAATTTTATTTTCTTATGAATTTAAGATGAAACTTTAATTTCTCTTATTACACACTCTTTGATTAAATTTATATAATATTACACCCACTTTATGTTATTATATTAAATCAGTACATTTAACTCTCCCGTTATCAATTATATCGTACAAATTTATATCTTTGTGTTTTGTTGTTAATACACAATAATATAAGGGCTATTACTTTTTTATTCGATAGGATTGAAATATAAATAGTGAAAAAGTGTAAATTAGAGAATCTTTTAAAGAATTGATTGAATTCTAAGGACCTGGTCAATGAAATATTAATACCGTAAATTATGGGGAAAGTCGACTTAACTGTTGCCACACTTCTTCGGCGTAAAGCTGAAAAATTATTGAAAACAAGACCTGAACATGATGAACATCGTCCCACTGAAGGCGAAATACTAAAACTCCTGCATGAACTGGAAGTCTATAATGTGGAATTGGAGTTGCAAAATGATGAACTAATTGATGCGAACATAGATGCCGAAGAAATAAATAAAAAACATATCTTTTCGGATACCGTAAAACAACGCATTATTCACGAATTTGAGTTAAACCAGATTGAACTGGAAATGCAGAATGAAGAACTGCTATTGGCAAATGTAATTTCACAGGATGTTGCCGAACGTTATTCTGATTTGTTTAACTTCTCGTCATCGGGTTATCTGATCCTTTCACAAAATGGCGAAATAATCGACCTGAATTATACAGGAGCCAGGATATTGGGGAAAGAACGTCTCAACTTAAAAAACAGCATGTTTGGTTTTTTTGTGTTGGACGAGTCTAAATCCATCTATAACATTTTCCTGGAATCAATATTCAAAAACAAATCCAAAAACACCTGTGAGGTCATTCTTACTCCGAATGATTCCTTGCCAATCGATGTTCTTCTGACCGGAATTCTGACTCAAAACGGGGAACAATGTTTGATGACTATGTTAAACATTACCGAAAGAAAACAAACCAATAAATACAGAAGTTTAACCCGCGAAATTTTACAGATCATAAATGATCCGGGAGATATTCATGACACACTTCACCGCACACTGACTGAATTGAAGCTTAAAACAGGCTTCGATGCAGTGGGTATCAGATTGCAGGAAGGAAATGATTATCCGTATACAGATCATTCCGGATTCTCAAGTGATTTCCTGTTGACCGAAAATACCCTGATTGAACTCGATAGTAAGGGGAAAATATGCAGGGATAAGAATGGAAATGATATGCTGGCATGTACTTGTGGACTGATTATTTCAGGAAGCATTAATACAACAGATCACAATGTTACTCAGGGAGGCAGTTGGTGGACAGAGAATTCCCATCGTAAACCAGTCGGTCAATCTGATGAAGATGACCGGTCGAATACCCGAAAACAATGCGCTTTGCACGGATATGAATCGGTAGCACTTATTCCCATACGGAATAATGATAAAATTGTAGGTCTGATTCAATTTAACGATCACCGCAAAGATGTTTTTAATAGTAACAACGTTGAATTCCTGGAAGGAATAGCCTTGTATATCGGGACTGCTCTTATGCGCAAACAGGTAGAAGAACGTTTACGGAAAAACGAAGAACTGCTTCGATCTATCACCGAAAATGCTCCTGAAATTATAATCCAATTAAATCGACAAGGTACGATTATGTATATGAACCGGTCCTTGCCCGGGAATATGCCAAAAGATTGTATCGGAAAGAATTTTTGTGAATGGACTTTGCCGGAGTATCATGAAACAATGAACCATTCATTGAAACTTGTTTTCGAACAATCCGTGAGTCAAACCTTTATTTCGAAGAGCAAAGATTTATACGGAGAAATACAATGGTACAGAACCTCCATATCACCGGTTATTGATGGCGAAAAGGTGAAAAATGCCATTATGATTACCCGGGATATTACGGAGAGCATTTTAAACGATGAAATTCTCCGTGAAAGTGAAGCAAGGCGGAATGCAATTATTGACACTGCTATGGACGGTTTTTGGATAACGGACAGGCGGGGTTGTTTCCTGGAAGTAAACAATACCTATTGTCGGATGAGCGGATATTCCCGACCTGAGTTGCTGACAATGCGTATTCATGATGTGGACGTATATGAAAATAGTAAAGAAGTTGACTTCCAATTAAAAAGAATTGCTGAGCTAGGTGAAGACCGATTCGAAACCCGACACCGTAGAAAAGATGGAATTATTATCGATATTGAAGCAAGTGTTCAATACAGGCAGGTTGACGGGGGCCAATACCTGATTTATTTGCATGATATTTCCAAACGTAAGGAACAGGAAAAAGTTTTGTTCGAAAGTAATGAACATTTCAGATCACTTTTTGAAAATAGCTCAGATGCTATTTTATTTACAAATCCTGATGGAACCATATATTCCGTTAATCCTGCAGCTGAAAAAATGTTGGGAAGAAGTAAGGAAGAAATAATCCTTCTAAAAAGGAATGAAATATTGGATAAAAATGATCCACGTTCAATCACAGCCCTCGAAGAAAGAAGAAAAACCGGAAGTTTCAAAGGTGAACTGAATTTCCTGCACAAAGATGGAACTATTTTTCCTATAGAAATGACCTGCACCATATTCAAAGATTCTATTGGAATAGAACGTTCAAGTATTATTGCCAGGGATATAACAAAGCGTAAAAAGGCTGAAGAATCAGTGCGAATTAATAGTTTACGATTGAATCTTGCTATGTCAGTAGCAAATATGGCCTGGTGGGAAATGAATATACAGACAGGAAATATAACTTTTGAGAAACGAAAAGCAGAAATGCTTGGTTATCTTCCTGAAAATTTTAAGCATTATACCGATTTTATGAAGTTGGTACACCCCGACGATGCGAAACTAGCCATGGAATCAATGCGAAATCATATCCATGGATCCTCGGAAAAATATGAAACTGAATATCGGATATTGGCAAAGTCAGGTGATTATAAATGGTTCTATGATATTGGGTCTGTTACTACAAGAGACAGTAATGGAAAGTCAGAGATTGTTACAGGCCTTGTTTTAGATATAACAGAACGGAAAAAAGCAGAAGAATCTTTACATCAGAGTGAAGAACGATATAAATCGTTGTTTCAGGATAATCATTCCGTTATGCTAATGATCAATCCTGAAACCGGTGCTATTATTGACGCCAATCAAATAGCCTGTAGTTATTACGGTTGGTCGAATTCAGAGTTGTGTGCTAAAAACATTGCAGAAATTAATTCCCTCACCAACGAAGAAATCACGACTGAAATGCTGAGTGCCAAAAAAGAAAATAGAAATTACTTTTACTTTAAGCACAGGTTGGCTACGAATGAAATAAGGGATGTTGAAGTGTATTCAGGACCCATTCAATTTGGTGAAAAAACAATGCTTTATTCACTGATTCATGATGTTACTGACAGGAGAAAAGCAGAAAAAGAATTGGAAATAAGTAAAGATAATCTGCGTGCCATTTTGGATGCCACAAAAGAGTCTATTTATTTATTTGATAAACAAGGAATGATCGTTGATGCTAATATTACTGCTGCATACCGATTAAAACGTGATCTAACAGAATTAAAAGGCCGCAATATATTAACATTTTTCGATGCTAATATACTTGCCTCACGCATGTCACATCTTGATGAAGCTTTTGATTCGGGAAATACAGTACAGTTTGAAGACCGACGTGATGAATTTATCTTTGAACATAATTTCTTCCCGGTTTTTAATAATGGAAAAGTTGAAAATGTAGTTAGTTTTAGCCGGGATGTTACTCAGTCCAGAAAACTGGAAGATTCTCTTAAGGAATCGGAAAAAAAATACAGGGAACTGGTAAAGTATGCTCCCACCGGTATTTTTGAAGTTGACTTGATAACTCAAAAATTCTTAACTGCAAATGATGTTCTGGTTAAGATAACCGGTTATTCATTTAAAGAGTTGATCTCCATGAACGTTATTGACTTGATGGATGATGAAAGTAAACTCACATTTATTGACAGGATGGAAAGAATGTTGAAAGGTGAAATGTTGAATGATAGTTTTGAATATAGATTTAAAGCAAAAGATCATCACCTGATTAATATTATACTTGATAATAAATTTATTTTTGATGATGAGGGAATGCCAATAGGTGCAACATTTATTTGTCATGATATCACCGAGCGTGTGGAGATGGAAAATGCGCTAAGAGAAAGTGAGAGGAAACTCTCTGAAATATACAGTTCTATGTCGGAGGGATTAGCTGTACACGAACTCATTTTTGACAGTTCAGGTAAAGCAGTTGATTATATTCTCAAAGAAATTAACCCGGCTTATGAAAGAATTACCGGGATAAATCGAAATGTTATTTCAAACCGGAAAGCTACAGATATTTATTCAACAAAAGCACCTCCTTATCTGGATATTTATGCACAGGTTGAATCAGCAGGTCTGTCAATGTCGTTTGAAACGTATTCTTCAGAGTTGAATAAATATATCAACATATCTGCATTTTCTCCGGGGAAAGGGACTTTTGTAACCGTTTTCAGAGATATTACAGCTCAAAAAAATGCCCAGAAAGCATTACTGGATAGTGAACGCAGATTGGATGCCGTATTTAACGGTGTAACCGAGACTATAATGATGATGAGTGTCGAAGGGATTATTCTTGGAGCTAATCAGACTGCTGCATTACGATGGGGGTTGCTTAGTGATGAGTTGATTGGGAAAGACTGGCTATCACTTTTGCCCGATGAAAAAAAGACAAAGTGCCGGTTGCAAATAAATGAAATGATTGCAACAGAATCTTCAATCCGGTTTGAAGATGTTCGCGAGGATAGAATATATGATCTTACTTTTTATCCGATTAAAGAGATCTCAGGAGAAATAAACCAGTTTGTGATGTTCTCCACCGATATTACGGAAAGTAAGAGGGCACGGGAAGCATTGCTTTTAAGTGAAGAACGGTATTCAACTATCTATAAGTCTAGTAGGGATGGTGTTTTTAGTATGGATTTATCAGGTATTCTGACAGGTGCAAACAGCAGTTTCTGCAAAGAAATAAATCTTGAACTTTCACAAATTATAGGATTTACTTTCCCTGATATAGGGTTACCCGGATTTTTGTCGTCAGAATTAAATCATCTGATGAAAGAAGTAAGTGAGACTAACAATTCGATCATTTCAGAAATTAAAATTCCACTGTCAGATGGAAGTGTACGTTTCTATGAAACTATATTTAATCCACTACATGACAATGACGATCATGTTGTCGGATTTGGAGGATCCATCCGGAATATTACAAAACGGAAGGAAGCAAATCTGGCACTAATTGAAAGTGAAAAAAGATTCAGATACCTGATAAAAGATATGCCTGTTGGTGTTGTCCTTTTTGGTCCGGATTCTAAAATCATAATGAGTAATCCCAAAGCAGTTGAATTGTTGGGAATCAGTGAAGAACAACTGATGGGAAATACTTCCTTTGATACAGGTTGGAATATGATTCATATTGATGGTTCCTCGTTTATCAAGTCGGACCGGGAAGTTGATACTGTTTATGAAGCCCTTCAATCAAATCACGATGTTGAATTTGGAATCAGTCGGAAGAATTCAAATGTTGTAACCTGGTTATTGAAAAATGCTGAGGTAATCCTTAAATCAGATGGATCGATTCGAAATGTAGTCTGCTCTATAATTGATATAACAGAACGCAAAGAAAAAGAAGAAGCTCTGCGTAAGTTAAATATGACATTGTCAGCTCTTGGGAAAAGTAGTCAGGCTATGTCCCAACCATTTGAAGAGGTTGAATATTTAAAAAAGGTATGCAATATAATTGTTGAGGAAACAGATTTTGAAATGGCCTGGATAGGTTACGCTGAATATAATGAGGAAAAATCAATTCGTCCCATGGCATGTGCCGGGTTTAATGATGATTATTTTGACACCCTAAAACTCAGTTGGGATGATAATGAATTTGGTCGCGGACCAACTGGAGTTGCTATCCGGACAGGACAATCCGGAATATGCAACAATATACTGACATATTCAAATTCAAAACGATGGCAGGAAAAAGCTTTAAAGTTAGGGTATGGCTCTTCGATTGTTTTCCCACTTGTAACTGGTGATTTTACATTTGGCGCTTTAACCATATATTCTAAAAAGCCTTATTCTTTTTTGGATGATGAGATTAAGTTGTTATCAAAACTATCCAGTGATCTGGCTCATGGTATCACGACTATTCGATTGCTGGCTGCTCATCAACGTGCCGAGAAAGCCCTGATTGAGTCACATAATGATCTTGAAGCACAGGTAAAAGATCGAACTGCCGAATTATTAAAGACAAATGATGCCCTGATCGTAACTGAGGAAAAGTACCGTACAGTTGCTGATTTTGCTACGAATTGGGAATTTTGGTTAGATCAGAACGATCAAATGATATATTGTTCTCCTTCCTGTGAACGGATTACCGGTTATACATCCAGCGATTTTGATGTCAATTCACATCTTATTTACGATATTATTCATCCTGATGATTTAAAGATCTATCAGGAACATAGGGAAAATGAAAAGTCGGCTATTAAGTGCGACCATGAAATTCAATACCGCATCTATAGAAAAGATGGATCAATCCGCTGGATAGGTCATTATTGTCGACCGGTTTACAATGCATCCGGTACTTTTAAAGGTACACGAGGAAGTAATAAAGATATCACTGCCCGAAAAAAAATGGAAGAATTGCTTAAGACCAGCAATAAGAAATACAAAATGCTTTCTGAAAATATAAATGACGGCATATTTATTTGCAAAAATGCAAGGTTTGAATATTTTAACAGTGCTTTTTATACTATTTTTGGATATAGTGAAAAGGAGTTAGCCAGGATGAAGCTGACTCAGTTAGTTCTGACAGATTATCATGAGGAGTTAGAAAACTTTCTTTATACCACAGCCAAAATCAATCAAAGTCGTATTTTTGAAGTGGAATGCCTTAGGAATGACTTTACAGTTGTTTCAGTTGAAATACTGTTGAATTATGTGGCTGCAGACAATAAAATATATGGGGTGGTTCATGATATTACTGAAAAAAAAGAGTTCCAGAAAAATATGGTAAAAGCTATAATTCAGACCGAAGAAAAAGAAAGATCTCATTTTTCAAAAGAACTGCATGATGGATTAGGTCCGTTGTTATCGACTATTAAACTTTACCTTCAATGGTCGGAAAGACCAAACAGTAATAAATCAAGGGATGAAATTATTGCTAAGGCAGGAGAAATTCTGGAGGAAGCTCTTACAACGGTTAAAGAAATTTCCACTAAGTTAAGCCCTCATTTGCTGACGAATTATGGATTAAGTTCTGCTATTAAGAGCTTTGTTGAAAAGTTGAATGAAACCGATAAGTACAATATTATTTTCGAAAGTAATACCAGCAGACGTATTGATGGCGATATTGAAACTGCCCTGTACAGAGCCATTATTGAATGTATCAACAATACACTTAAATATGCTCATGCCAGTATAATTCATATTCAAATAAAAGATACAGGAAGTCAGATTCAGTTACAGTATAAAGACAATGGTTCAGGTTTTGATATCAATGAAAAAATTGCTGAACATACAGGGTTAGGGTTGTTTAATCTTCAAAACCGCCTTCATACGATCGGTGGAAAAGTTGATTTGTATAGTGAACCCGGGAAAGGGGTAGATTATTTGTTTACGGTGAATATCTGAATTGAAAGGTTTAGAGAAAAAAAGATATAAAGAATTAACCTGAATATCCTTTCTCTCAAAAATAGATTTTAAGAGTAAATAGGAAGGAACTTGTTTCTAATTTAACAGTGAGTGTCTAAAAATAAACCTTAAAGTTGCAGTATTGAAAGGATATTTAATTCATTTCTTGTACCTGTATTATCGTCTCTAATTAGATTAAATTCATTAAAAAATAATTTTTCTAATCATTTAAGTTAAATAAATTAATAAATAATATTTAAACACAACTTATATCATTATTATTTATATTTTTGTAACATGAATTCAGTAATTGCAAAGAAACCTAACATTATTATTGTTGATGATCATCTGATCTTTCGACAGGGATTGAAGTCAATCATTACATTAGAAAACATAGCAAATGTAATTGGTGAAGCATCAAATGGGATTGAATTTATTGAACTATTGTCTGATTTGAAACCTGATCTGGTTTTAATGGATATAGATATGCCTCGCATGAACGGGTTGGATGCAACTGAAAAGGCTCTGGAAATTTTGCCTGAATTAAAAATAATTGCTTTCAGTATGTTTAGTGACGAGGAATATTACTATAAAATGATTGATCGGGGAGTAAAAGGTTTTATTCTTAAAACGAGCGGAATTAACGAACTTGAAACCGCTATACAAAATGTCATGTTGGGTGATACCTATTTCTCAAACGAACTGTTGAGAAAAATAATCAATAACTTCGGACGCACAAATATTACCAAACAAACAGCACTTGAAAATTTAACGGAAAGAGAAACCGAGATTCTCCAACTGATTTGTCTGGGATTAAGTACCGACCAAATTGCAGAGAAACTCTTTATTAGTCCCAAAACCGTCAAATCTCACAAATCAAACTTGTTAGAAAAAACAGTTTGTAAAAATACTCCGGCCCTAATTCTTTTCGCAATTAAAAATAAGATTGTAGAAATATAAATTTTCTTCACTTGAGATGACGTCCGGACATGACTTATAATTAAGTGATATGCTAATACTACTCCTTTTGGCGGATAAGTCTCTACTTCTTTCCACACCTAAAAACACATCTTTTTCCAGACAAAAATAGACCTTTAGACCTTTGTATAATAGGGTTATTAGCTGTAAATTTGTCATGTTAAAGATCAATTGATTTATTCTGTATCTGTTAAATGAGATTTAACTTATTTGAATTAAATGGATCCGGATTTAAATTTCAACCCGATTCCATAATTAAATTCATTGATAGTTTGCATAATAGAAATTTTCAATATAATTTTTGATGTTTTTAATCAAAAAAATAAATATCAGCCTTTTGTCAAAATTTACTTGTTAGTTTTATTCTGGTTAACTTATTAATCTTGATTGTTTAACTTTTATTTGTTGTTTACTTACGTATCTCAAATTAATAGTAGAACGCAAATGAATTTCTACTTATAATTAAAAAAAAAGAGTCAATCATTTATGATTGGCTCTTTTTTTTAGGATTCTACACTTCGAAAATTATATTGATATTTTTGATAACTGATTCTACACCTTTTGGTGTAGAAAACACTACTCTTTTAATCCAATTCAAATACTACTTTTAATCATAAAAAATACTACTTTTAATCATAAAAAATACATATTTTAGTTCGTGATAATTTAATTTTAATCGTGTAATTTTACAATTCAGTTTTTCCAAAAAAAATTTAATTAATCCTTATTAATGTTTTTGACAAACTAAAACTATGAAAAAGCCAACCATTATTATTGTCGATGACAATCAGACATTTCGCCAAAGTCTGATACTTCTTATTACTGTCGAAAATATTGCCAAGGTAATAGGCAAGGCATCCAATGGCATCGAATTTATTGAATTACTGGCAAGTAAAAAACCCGATTTGGTTTTAATGGATATTGATATGCCAGAAATGAATGGAATTGATGCAACCCAAAAAGCTCTTGAATTAATGCCTGGGTTAAAAATAATTGTCTTTTCAATGTATGGAAATGAAGAATATTATACCAAAATGATTGAACTTGGAGTCAGGGGATATATTCTTAAATCGTGTCACATTAATGAATTCGAAAAAGCGATACATCAAGTAATGAAAGGTGGAAATTATTTTTTTGCTGATTTTAAAAAAAAAATATTAATGAGACAAAACTAAATAAAACTGACAAAATCCTTTCTGATGATTCTGATTTTACTATAAGAGAAATAAAAATGATACACAATATCTATGCTAATTCTTAACAAACAAGTTGCTGTTTTTTAATCGTTTTTATGTTTGATGCTTTATGGTGATCTTCTGATTAAATCAGTATTCTCATCTTAATTAATGGATTACGTGACATTAAATTAAATATTTGATATCACGGAATTCATCGATTGTTTCTTCTTACACAAATCCTATTTTCATTATCCTTTTCACTACCCCTTTTGCTCCCCTTTTTTACCCCTTTTACTCCGGTTTTGTAACATTATTTCAGAAAATCTTACCTAAAGCACACATAAAACTTAGATATGTTTTATGTGTGTTTTACCTTAAAACGGGTGTAAAACAGGAATAAAATAGTAAGTGGAGAGGAAAAGGATTTATTAATAGATAGAATTGACTTAATATGCGGGATTTTGATTAAAATGCAACTTTTATAGCAATTAAGGACATTGCAATGTCTAAAAGTATTCAATAGTCTGATTAAAAAGAGAGTTTAAAAAAATACTTTTCTAAATTTCAAAGAACGCTTGGCGATTGTACTGAATGACTACGTTACAAAATAAGGCAATATCTTTTGTCCAAAACTTAATTCTTTCCATTTAATCCAATTGAACTTATCAACGTAATCATTTGTCATTTAAAAACATTGTGAGTTATATCTTAAATACGATTAGCCAATAATCCGGGTTGTTTTATTTTAAAAAAGTGGAGTTCATAGAAACTAATCCTTTTGACGGATACTTAACTCCACCTTTTATCACCCCAAAATACTTATTCTAACTTCGAAGTTTACTCTTTTAATCCCATTTATTTTATTCTGAAATTTATAATTTTACAATTATAAATTTGTATGAATAATAGGTTAGCAACCTTACAACTAATTTCCATTAATAAATGATTCCCTTTTCAAATAAAATACCTGACATTATAATTGTAGATGACCACCTTATTTTCCGTCAGGGCCTGAAGTCTATACTAAGTTCACAGAATGTAGCAAATGTCATCGGAGAAGCATCTAACGGAATAGATTTTATAGAATTAATGTCTTATTTAACACCTGATTTGGTTTTAATGGATATTGATATGCCTCATATGAATGGGTTTGATACAACTGTCAAGGCTATAGAGAAAATTCCGGATTTAAAAATAATAGCACTCAGTATGTTCAGTGATGAAGAGTATTATTATAAAATGTTGGATAGAGGAGTAAAGGGTTTTATCCTAAAAACTTGCGGCATCAATGAACTTGAAAATGCGATATTTAATGTGATGATGGGGGATACCTATTTCTCTAACGAGTTGTTGAGAAAAATAATCAATAATTTAGGTCATTCAAATGATTTTAAATCAGTTCCTGCTATAAAACTGTCAAATAGAGAAGTTGAAGTCCTGCAACAAATTTGTCTTGGCCTTACCAATGAAGAAATAGCTGTTAAACTCGATATAAGCCCATTGACCATTAAGTCTCACCGTTCTAATTTGTTAGAAAAAACATTTTGTAGGAATACGCCGGCACTTATACTTTATGCAATTAAAAATAAAATTATTAAAATCTGAAATGTATTCACTTAATTAATTATATAAATAAATACCAAAATGTCAGTACTCAAATTTACTTACTTTTCAGAAAAGGGACATACTAAAGTAATGAAATCACCATAAAATATGTTCATGTTATTTTTACTGAGATGAATATATATATAATTTCAAAACACACACTTAAAATTTACTAAGAGAAATATTCATTAATTTTCCAATTGCAATTATTAAAACAAAGAGTAATTTTCATAATAGTCCAATCGAAGGAACTGCAATTACTCATTTTAACAACATGAAATACTTCTTTCAATAAGGAAGTATACTCTTTTAAACCCATTTGATTTATTTTAGGATTCACTGATTTTGCTAAAATAAATTGTATGGAAGTTTGCTTCGAGAACATTCACGTAAAATGCAAAAAAATAAATGAATCGAATTAATAAGAAAAAACCTGATATAATAATTGTAGATGATCATTTGATTTTTCGTCACGGTCTAAAGGCAATTATTAACTATGAAGATATTGGATCAATTATAGGAGAAGCATCAAATGGAGAAGAATTTTTAAAAATTCTAGCCTATTTAAAACCTGACTTAGTACTAATGGATATCGATATGCCCCTTATGAACGGGTTTGAAGCGACTCAAAAAGCATTACTTATTATGCCAGACCTGAAAATTATTGGTTTTACTGTATTTTCAGAGACTGAATATTATGATAAAATGCTTAAAATTGGCGCCAGGGGTTTTATACTAAAATCCAGTGGATTTAATGAGCTTGAAAAAGCAATTAAAACTGTTATGAATGGTGATATCTATTTTGCAAATAAGAATAAGGATGATATCAATTCAGAGGCTTGTAAAAATGAGATTCTAGCCGGTACAGAAATTGAGAAAAATAAAAATTCAAATAAGAGGAAACTACTTTTCTTCCCCTGGATTGTGAATCGAAAAAATTGTATTCCTATTTAATTTTAAACATGAAGAAACCAAAGTTGATATTAGTTGATAACAATCTAACTTTCAGGCAAAGATTAACCTTTTTAATAAATGTTGAAAATTGTGCTGAAATTATTGGAAAAGCATCGAATGGAGAAGATTTTATTGACCTTTTGACAAATCAACAGCCTGATTTAATATTGTTAGATATCGACATACCTCAGCTTGATGGGATTGAAGTAGTAAAAAAAGCGTTGAAGATGTTACCGGATTTAAAAATATTTGCATTTACCATGTTTGGGAATGACGAATATATAATAAGTCTGATAAAAGTCGGGGTAAATGGATTTGTTCTTAAGTCAAGTGCCATTTTAGACCTGGAAAATGACATTCATTCTTATTTGACCATTGAAAACTATTGTATGAATAATCAGGTCATTAATATCATTAATAAGTCGAGTGTGAATAAATTGCAGTTGTACACAAAGAATAAAAAGAATGAGAGTCAGGCCAAAAAACTGTATGAAAAATTCAACAATTCAGTAAAACAAATGGAAAAAAGCTACATTTTCTTCTAAAACGGAAGTACTTATTTGAAATATTAACCACAATGAAAAAGTTTATTTGTTTTTTTATATTTTGTTTTGCTCTACATTCTGGAGGGTTTGGTCAAACTGTAAAACATTCGGTTTCCCAGATTAATGCAACGGTAGTCAAGGCAGGAAATCAACAAAAAAAGAGAGTTCCTGTAAAAGTGATGTATACTTGCCCTATGCATCCTGAAGTATTAAGGGATAAACCGGGAAAATGTCCAACATGTGGAATGAATCTCGTAAAAAAGGAAGCAGTTAAAAAAGGTGACGCTAAAAGAAAATAGTACATTAAATACTCAGTGATATAGTTTCGGTTCACCGGATATAATCTTTCAATTCGAATTATTCACTGTTGGATAGCAAAATCAGTGCTTAATTTTGATTAAATATGGTTGAAAAATTAATTTCATTCTCATTACGAAACCGATATTTTGTTTTAGTAATTGCCGGAATTCTATTTTTCTGGGGCCTTTATTCAATAGGGAAAAACCCGATAGATGCCATCCCGGATGTCTCTGAAAATCAGGTAATCGTTTTTACAGAATGGCCGGGACGAAGTCCACAGATGATTGAAGATCAGGTGACTTTTCCCCTTGTTTCAAATCTTCAGGGAATACCAAAAGTGAAAAATATCCGTGGGTCATCGATGTTCGGAATGAGTTTCGTATATCTGATTTTTGAAGATGACGCAGATGTCTACTGGGCAAGAACAAGAGTACTGGAACGACTTAGTGCTGCTCAACAGTTGCTGCCTCAAGGAGTTACTCCCACCCTTGGCCCTGATGGAACAGGGGTAGGACATATTTTTTGGTATACGCTAAATGCCAAAGGATTTGACCTCGGCGAATTAAGAGCTTTACAGGACTGGTATGTGAAATTTGCGCTACAGTCAGTTCCCGGAGTAAGTGAGGTTGCTTCTTATGGTGGATTTCAAAAACAATATCAGATTGTTATTGATCCGGATAAGCTTACTTATTATAATATTTCACTGTCGAATGTCCTCAAAGCAACAAAAGAGAATAACAACGATGTTAGCGGTAGAAAGATAGAAATGAACGGGATGAGTTATATCGTCAGAGGTCTGGGCTATATCATAAAAAAGGAAGATGTTGAAAAAATATCAGTAGGTGTCTATAACAGCATTCCGGTCACCATTCAGGATGTTGGGAATGTTCAGGAAGGTGGAGATGTCCGTTTGGGCATTTTCGATGAAAATGGAGAAGGAGAAGCAGTAGGAGGGATCATTGTCATGCGTTATAATGAAAATGCGGATAAAGTTATTGCTGCTGTAAAAGAAAAGATGAAAGAAGTTTCAAAAGGACTGCCTGCAGGTGTAACTTTTAAAACTTCTTATGATCGAAGTACATTAATCGAAGATGCGGTAAAATCTGTCAAGGGAACCTTAGTGGTAGTGATGATTGCCGTTTCTCTGGTCGTATTCTTCTTTTTGTTACACTGGCGAAGTGCACTAATTATTTTAATCCAGATGCCTATCTCAATAGCCATTGCTTTTATCCTTCTGAATGCATTTGGGATCTCCTCGAACATTATGTCTTTAACGGGAATCATTCTGGCAATAGGTGTAATTGTCGATGACAGTATCGTGATGGTTGAAAATTCATACAGACGACTTGCAAACGAGGCCGAAAATGCTAAAGTATAAAGTCACCGATAAGACAAAAAGCAGTTAAAATGAAAAAGGATGATCGTGATTCAATCATAGAGAAAGCTTCGAAACAGGTCGGACCAGGTGTTTTTTATTCTACAATAGTAGTTATAGCTTCATTTTTACCTGTTTTTATGTTGACTGGTATGGAAGGGAAAATGTTTCATCCGTTGGCATATACAAAGACTTTTATTTTACTCATCGATGCAATTCTGGCAATCACCCTTACGCCGGTATTCATTTCCTTCTTCATGAAAGGTACACTTAGACCCGAAAGTGCAAATCCTATAACCCGTTTTATGGAGCAATTGTACACTCCCCTGTTAAAGCTATGTCTTAAATGGCGTAAAACGACAATCGGAATCAATATTGTAGCCTTATTAATAAGTATTCCCATGTTTTTAAGTTTGGGGACTGAGTTTATTCCGCCGCTCGATGAAGGATCACTTTTATTTATGCCGGTAACTCTGCCGGATGTTTCAAACAGTGAGATTAAACGAATCCTACAGGTTCAGGATAAAATCATCAAATCGGTACCGGAAGTTGAAAATGTATTGGGTAAAGCAGGTAGGGCAAGTACTGCAACTGATAATTCACCGATAAGCATGATTGAAACGATAATTTTATTGAAACCACATAAAGATTGGAGACCCGGAAAAACGAAAGAAGATCTACTTCAGGAACTAAATACAAAATTACAAATCCCGGGAGTAATAAATGGATGGACTCAACCGATCATTAACCGAATCAACATGCTTTCGACAGGAGTGAGAACAGATGTCGGTTTGAAGGTTTATGGACAAAATCTGGATACTATTTATGCGCTTTCAAATAAATTGAAAACTCATCTGGCAGATATACAGGGGGTAAAAGACTTGTATGTCGATCCGATAACCGGTGGAAAATTTATTGATATTTCTATTCGCCGTGATGCCATTAGCCGGTACGGACTAAGTATAGATGATGTAAATGCGGTGATAGAATCTGCTCTGGGAGGTGTTAATGTGACGACCACAATTGAAGGCAGGAGACGATTTAATGTCAATGTGAGGTTGGCACAGGATTATCGAAGAAATACGGATGATATAAAACGTATTCTTATTCAGACTCCGGCTTCGGGTGCAATTCCCCTATCAGCATTGGCAGATATTGCTGTAAATGATGGACCGCCAATGATCAATTCCGAAAATGCCATATTGCGGGGAGCCATATTGTTCAATGTCCGCAACCGTGATTTGGGAAGTACAGTAAAGGAGTGTAAGGAAAAGCTCAATGAGATGATTAAATCATTGCCAAAAGGATATTATCTCGAGTGGAGTGGACAATATGAAAATCAGATCAAGGCCACACAGCGGTTAATTCTAATTATACCGATTGTATTGTTGATCATTCTTCTGGTTGTTTATTTTACGTACCGGTCTTTAAAAGAAGCTGTCATTACCCTTATTACAGTTCCCTTTGCCTTAATCGGTGGCGTTTTTATCATCTATTTTTATGGAATCAATCTATCTGTGGGGGTCGCAGTAGGATTTATCGCCCTTTTTGGTATGGCCATCGAAACATCGATGTTGATGACCATATACCTCAATGAAGCAATGGAAGATTTAGTTGCCAAAAGAGGAAATTCTTCAAAAAGTATCAGTATAGCTGATGTTCATGAGTTTGTAATTAAAGGTTCGGCAAAACGGTTACGTCCAAAGTTAATGACAGTTAGCGTTTCATTATTCGGTTTGTTTCCGGTGTTATGGTCAACCGGAGTGGGTAGTGACATTATGCTCCCGATCACTCTTCCTTTAATTGGAGGATTATTTACTTCGACGGTTTATGTTTTACTTTTAACTCCTGTTGTATTTGAAATTACAAAAGAGATAGAATTGAGAAAATATGGTAAAATCAGTTTGATTAGCGCTGAAAAATGAAAATGAATTTTGTAAATGTAATTTTATCAGGAATATGGAAATCAATAAAGCTAGATTAATAATGATTTCACTTATTATGATTGGGATGGCTGTTTTAGTCGCCTTTTTCTCCTGTACAGGTGAAAAGACAAACAATAATAAGTCTCAAATGAAAACGATGATTGTAAAAAATCAGTATGTCTGTTCCATGCATCCGAAAGTTATTCAGGATAAGCCGGGTGATTGTCCGATATGTGGAATGTCGTTAATTGAAAAGGTTGTTGATAAAAACCCGATAGATTCTTTGTTGAATGATGTCGTTCTACCAGTAAATGAATCTGTACTTTCAACCATTACAACTATAAATCCCTTCAGGGATAATCTTCCCTTAGTGATTAAAGCTCCCGGAATAATTAGTTTTGATTCACGTAAAATTCGAATAGTGAGTGCCCGGTTTGGAGGCCTGATAGAAAAATCGTATGTGAAATCAATTTTTCAACGGATAAAGAAAGGACAGAAAATCTATGAAATATTTAGCCCCAATATATATATCGAACACTGGAACTACGTTAAATTGATCCAAACATATCCCAACCAGGATAACCTGACAGTCGAAGCACGTGAATGGTTCAATTATCTTGGTCTTACAGCAGGGCAAATCGATGCTTTAAAGAAAACAATCAAACCAAACTATCATTTAACGGTCTACAGTGATGCGGATGGGTATGTTGTTCCCCCGGATTTTGACACTGAAAAATACTTTACATCCGAAAACCGTGGAATAAATAATTTCTCAGAAGTAAAAGGGATCGGTTTAAATGATGGAATGACTATTGAAACAGGAACCTCACTTTATAAAATCGTGGATATGAAATCACTACGGGCAGATATTAAAGTTAAAACTGAAGAAATAGGATTCTTAAGAAAAGGGCTGCAGGTATATATTCAATCAGATTTTCCTTCTAGTACCAATTACGAAACAAGCATTAGTCAGATTGAACCTCTTAACGGAGGAATTTTTCAACTCGTAAAAGTCTATTTTAAGAATAAAGATGGAAATCTATTTCCAGGGAGACAAATACAGGCAGAAATACGGACAGATAAACACAACTCAATATGGTTGCCTGAAACTACAATAGTCAATATGGGACATCATAAATCAGTCTTCATTAAATACAAAAATAAATTTATTGCAACAATCATAAAAACAGGAATGCACACTGGAAATAAGATAGAAATTCTTTCAGGTATCGACTGTACTTCGAATGTCGCTTTAAACCCCTCATTATTAATTGACAGTGATGGATTAATTCAAAAGTAACAAGTGCATTTTTTTGATATTATAGCAGTCGGAATATATGGAAAAGGTAAAAATAAAAAGAACGATGATCGGAATATTTAAACAAAACAAGATCTCCATTTTCGGGTTCATGTTGTTTTTAATTCTATTCACGTCGTGTCAGAAACATTCGGAAAAAGGGTTGAAAGAGATCAAGGCACAACTGACAGACAATACAATCAGCCTCAGTGCTGCGCAGGTTCAACTTGCTAACATAAAAGTTGCTCAGGTGTATGAAGGTGAATTTAATTACAACCATTTATTTTCGGGTGTTCTGAAGGTAAATGAAGAAAGTGCATCGATTATCAGCTCCCGGGCAACAGGTAGGATATTGAAGCTGTTTCTGAAAAACCCCGGCGAAACAGTCAATAAAGGAGATTCTATTTATCAGATTTATTGTGAAGATCTTGTTGCAGCCGAGCGTCAGTATTTTACTTTGCAAAGCAATAACTGGAATTATAACGGAAAATATGAACCAAGTCTGGCTCTGGAAAATAAATTGTTATTGCTGGGAATGCTTCCTGTACAGATTGAGAGGTTGAGGAAGAACGGGAGAATTTTGTTTGCAGTTACCATTTTCAGTTCTGTAAAGGGTGTTGTCCGTTCAATAAATATCTCCGAAGGTCAGTATGTTGCAGCAGGACAAACTCTGTTTGAACTGGCAGACGATCGAAAATTATGGGTGGAAGCAGAGGTTCACCCCGAAGATCTTGAATTTTTAAAAGTAGGCATGCGCTCTGATATTATACTTCCTGATGCAGAAAACAGAACATTAAAAAGTACTGTCAGTTTTATCAATCCTACATTTGATTCAGGTAAAAATACAACATTAATCAGATCAGTCATTGACAACTCTACACGGAAATTACATCCCGGAATGATGGCAATAATGCATGTTCAGGCTGGAATAAACAAGTGTGTAATGGTCCCTGCATCTTCATTAATCACAGATAAAAACGGGAGTGTTGTATGGGTCCGAAATGTAGATGGCACTTTTACCGGAAGAAAGATAACAGTGGGTTTGCAATCTGATAATACTGTACAGGTGCTTTCAGGACTTAAAGAATCTGAAACGGTAGTTACTTCAGGTGCTTACCTTTTAAACAGTGAATTAATACTAAGAAAAGGAACCATTTCAGAAGCACAAGTAAATATGTGAAATGCAATATTTAAACAAGATTTTCCTTTTAACCATTTTATAAATATTAAAATTCAAAATTATGAAAATTACATTCGTTACATCAACAACCTTATTTCTTTTTGTACTTTTATCTTTAGGAAACATGCCCGTTCAAGGACAAACAATGAAAGATAAGAATGGAAATGTATATAAAACCATTAAATTTGGAATGCAGGAATGGACTGCCAGCAATCTCAATGTCACGACTTTTCGAAACGGAGATGCCATATTCCGGGCTAAGACAAATGAAGAATGGATAAAGGCAGGGAAAGATCAGAAACCTGCATGGTGTTATTCAAAGAATGATCCTTTAAACGGGAGAAAATACGGCATATTATATAACTGGTATGCAATAAACGATAAAAGAGGGTTAGCTCCTGAAGGTTGGAGAATCCCGACGAATAATGATTGGATGACTTTAATAAAAAATTTATTAGGCGTTGATTATGCCGGTCCTAAATTAAAAAACAACACAGGTTGGAAAAACAGGAACGGGATAAATAAAATCGGTTTTTCTGCCATTCCGGGAGGGTTGCGTAATGAAAATGGCGATTTTGAGCTTCTTGGTAAAGTGGCACAATGGTGGTCAAATTCCGAACCGGTCGAAGTTACTAAAAGCAATTTGATCTTTTCTATAAAACTGAATGATAACTCGACTGAAGTAAGCTATGTGAAAATGAAAAAAGAGAATGGTTTATCGGTAAGGTGTGTCAGAAGCCTGAAATAAGTAAAGCGTTTAAAGTTTGGAGTTTATTGTTTGTAGATGATACTGAAAAGTTGAATACATTCAGATTTAAAAAAAATGAGACCTGATAATTTATAAAAAAACACTTCTTGATAATCGATTGCCTGTTCCGGACCCGATTAAATGGTGTAGTGGTGGGGTTGGCTAAATCAGCGAATTTATATGGATAATAATAGAAAAATACAAAGTCGAAAGTATAGGTTTCCTATCTCCTCTATGCGATCGAAATCGTATGGGGTGATAGTTTGCCTGTTCATTCTGTTTTTCTATCTTATACGCCCTGTATTGCCGTTTATTGAATATTCCATTGACAAGGAATACATATCTAAAAATTTATGTATCAAAAAAAACATCCCCGGAAATTGTTGCCAGGGAAAGTGCTATCTTCTGGAACAAATAAAGAAAAACAGCGAACCTTTGTCAAGTACCGACACCAATAAAAAGAATGTTCCTGGTCACAAAGTGGAAGATCATCTGCCTTCTAAAAGTATTTCAATCATCCCAATTGAAAAATCCAGCATATTGATATCTAACTATTCCATGCGATTGATAGAATCGTTCTATTCACCATTTTTTGTCCCTCCTGAATTTTAGTCAGCAATTACAGTTAAATTTGAAAACTCTTAAAAATCAGAATCATAAAAGATGCTGATAAGAATTGTGTTGTCTGAAAAGCAAATCAAGCTATGTCAGACGGTTTTGATATTTCTTTATATTTAATTTAATAATTCTTACTAAAATGAACTCAACAATATTTAAATACATCTCCTTTTTTCTAATTTCAATGCTTATTGCATCATGCAATAACAATGAACCCATCAATCCTGTAACCACGAACTATCTTAAAGTGGCTGAATCAATTTCAACAAACTCATCATTTAAGGTTGAAATGTATTCAAAAGATAGTTTATTTGTTGGATATAACAACTTATATTTCAAAATAACAGACAATTCAACAGGTTTGGCCGTTAATCAGGCAACGCTTGTCTTACACCCCCTTATGGATATGGTTACAATGAAACATGCTTGTCCGGCGGAAAGCCCGACTGGCAACCAACCAATAGATGGTTACTACAGAGGTGCCATCATTTTTTCAATGCCGGGTGTAAATTCATGGACAGTTGGTGTCGATATTACTGCAAATGGTAAAACTGAAACTTCATTACTCAGTCTGACAAAAGTCATTGCTACAAATCCGGTGCGCAAGATAGTAGTGATTGATAGTGTAATGAATGCAGGTATTTTAACTCAGACAAAATACCCTATATCACTTGTTATGCCTGTTGCCTGGAAAGTGGGTAATAATGTATTCGAAATTACTGTCAATATGATGCAGGATATGATGAATTTCCCGGTTTGCAGCGATTTAACGGTTGAAATAACTCCTGAAATGCCATCCATGGGCCATGGGTCACCCAACAATGTAAATCCGGTATATGTAAGCAACGGGCATTATGTTGGATCCGTAAATTTTACTATGACAGGTGACTGGCGGATACATATGGTTCTTAAAAAAGGATCTAGGATAATCAGTAACAAGGCCTTTTTTGATATCAATTTTTAAGTCTTTAATAATACAGGTTGAGAATAGCCCAATCTGTATTATTTATGTTGTAAACTTGTGAATTAGGATTCAATTGTCATAATGTCTGACTGTTACTTTGATAGATCGTACTGCAAATTCCTAAAATTATATGACTTCATATCAACCTTTACAACTATGAAGGGCGATTAAACTATGAAGGATAACCCCTTATTTGTGTCATTCGACATTGAAATTAATCTATTATATATTAATTGATTAAATAAAAGCTCGAATTGTTATTTAATAATTCTCTGAAAATGAAAAGATATATACTTCTTTTAATATTATGGAACCTGTTTATAAACTTGTCTGCTCAGCAGAATTCAAAGAAGAAAGTATGTTGTTGTGATACCATTACATTAAAGGAAATAACTGTATCCAGTGTCATACCTTTAAATAATAAACAGGTTGAAAACTTTTATAAAACGAATTATTTTTCCACCATCGACAATCTTACGTCTCATCTGGAAGGAATTTCACTTATAAAACGGGGATCGTATGCCATGGAACCTCAGATGAACGGATTCTCCGGTGGACAACTGAATATTACAATCAGCGGTATGAAAATGTTCGGTGCCTGTACTGATAAAATGGATCCGGTGACATCGTATATCGAGCCTTCAAATCTGAAAAGTATAACCCTTGAACATGGAACGAACAGTGGATTGTATGGTAACAATATCGGAGGTTCCATCGATATGGCACTGCAGGAGCCGAATAGCAACAGTAAACATTCCTTTTATTCGGCATTATCTGTCGGATATGAAAGTGTGTCGAACAGTAAAAATTTTTTACTCTCAACCGGATATACAAAAAACAAATGGGAATGGGGTTTAAATGGCATCTACCGTAAAAGCGAACCTTATAAAGATGGATCAGGAAAAACAATCCGGTTTTCACAGTTTGAAAAGTATAATATCCATTCGGTGGTCAGATTCCTTCCCGACAGCATTTCAGCTTTTAAAGGGGATGTTTTATACGACGTGGCGAGCAATGTCGGATATCCCGCTTTACCTATGGATGTTAGCAAAGCCAGGGCCTCGATTTTCGCACTGGAATATAAACGGAATCAACGGAACTATACTGTGAAAGCTAAAGTCTATTACAATTCGGTGTATCACGTTATGGACGATTCACAACGTGACAGCTTGTTTTTTGTTCACAACAAAACGACTGGTAAAACTGATTCTGTGATCATGCGTATGGATATGCCAGGTAGAAGCAATACATTCGGTTCATTTGTTGTCGCTTCGTTCCGGCTGAATGATAAGAACAGATTAACGATGAAAGCAGATAATTACATTAACAGTTCATTGGCCGAAATGACTATGCACATGCATTTTGTGGGTCAACCGCTTGAGTCACCCATGTATCTGCAAACATGGCCTGATAACGTACGGAATGTTACCGGACTGTTTATTCAAAATACGACAGCGTTAAACGATCGACTATTCATGACCCTGAATGGGAGGGTGGATTACAGTTTGGATCATCTTCAATCGGATGTAGCAAACCGGGAATTTTCTGTTTTTAATTATAACCTGCCACGAAGATTCAGTAAATTTACAAAAAGTGTAAATCTTTCATTCCAGTATTTTATCTCACAGCCTATCCTGTTCACTTTTGAGACAGGCTATTCCGAACGAATACCAACCATTACTGAAAAATTCGGGTATTATCTTTATAATGCTTATGATGGGTATGATTATATCGGCAACCCTTACCTGAAAACTGAAAAATCTTTTATGGTAAGATTCGGGATGATGTATTCCAACCAGCGGTTTAAATTTAATCTCACTCAATCCTGTAACTTCCTGACCGATTATATAATGGGTATAAACAATTCCACCATTCCGCCCATGAATTTTTATACCAATGGATTAAGGGTGTTTCAGAATGTACCGGGTGCAAAGCTTCTTAGTACAGATTTGCAGGCTACTTACAGTCCAATGGATGGACTCTCCTTTTTTAATCTTGCAAAATTCACGTGGGGTCGTTTGGATTTTGGAGAACCGCTACCGTTGATACCACCTTTGAAAAATGTACTTTCAGTCGGTTATGAAAAAAAACAATGGACTTTTCGGATTAATAATGAATCGGCACTCCGGCAAAACCGGATCAACCTTCAATATGGTGAAAGGACATCCCCCTCGTATTCAATTTTTAATTTAAAAAGCAGTTGTCATTTCATGTTCTCTGATACAATGCTTGATGTCAGTACAGGCATTACGAACCTTTTCAATGCCGTCTATTATGAACATCTCGATTGGGGACGTATTTACAGGCCGGGAAGAAGTGTTGATATTTTTATAAAGTATACTTATTGAGTAGTATAACTAAATTTCTGTTTCAGTCTTGTTTCCTTAACAAATCGAATTAATTCCGGAAATAATTCAAATCTGTATTTTGAAATCGTTCAATCAATTCTATTTTAGTAATGTTGGTTTGACATCATTTACGAAATCATTATGCGGTTAGTCTTAATGATAGTATATCGATTTATTTTCCTCCACATCCTATTCGCTTCAGGTCTGGTGAAAATCAGTTAATAATCAGTATGTAATCAGTATATAACCTGTATATAAGCTGTATTTATTTAGAAACTGATTATTTACTGATTACTTACTCATCGCAAATTGTTTATTTAGTGTTTTGCTGTGGACGGGATGTGAATGAGATTAGAATCAATTCAGGAGATTGTGGAACTAATTTTTATCTAATATGATTTACCCAAAAGCTTTTAAAGTTTCAGCGAATTAATAGTGTTCTTTCTGATACTTTCCGGATAATCTAAAACAAAAAACAGTAAACGTTCAGATAGTTAGGGAGATGTAAACATTTATCTGCTTAATTATTTATTAAGATGGATTTGTCAATACATGTTTTAAAAACAATCTCAATATTAATATGATATAATTTAAAGGATGGTTTTGCCATTCAACCTTCAGACTTTCCGTTCCAAAAAAAATAATAAAAAACTGGTTTAGAATATTTTACGGTTTATCAGTTATTTAAAAAAAAATTCACATCTCAATCTGATATTATAAAACACCTTTAATCAGACATATAATAAATTCCTGCTCTTTTAGTAGTAGTTTGTTTTGCTACTATATCACTACTCTAATTCCTCCCTTAATTAAAGAAAATCAATCTTTTATGTGATTTTTAATCCGTTATTGTTTAATAATTTTACTTCGATAAACTATATAAAAAATTAACTTAAATAAATATAACCATGTTACTCTACAAACGGCATTTATTTGAAATTGATGTAGGAATATAGAAATAGTGGAAATTTTTAGGATCTTTCAACTGATTTATTCAAAAATTATCAAAACTATCTTGTTACAATACATTTTTTCTCTTTTTCACAAAAGCAATTATTAAATTATGAAAAAACTATTCATTACTTTAATTGTGAGTCTCTTTTTTGTTATTGGTGTGAATTCCCAAAATATTGCGAATTATTCATTTAGTACAAATAAGCCGGTTGCTCTCGAAAATATGAGCGCCGGAACCACTCAATTAATTCCCGGATCATCCATTAACGTGGCTTCAGGAATTACAGATATTGGGTTTACCTTTAATTTTATGGGAGCTCCTTACTCTCAGTTTAGTGTTAACTCATCCGGACAGTTAAGTCTGGGAACTCTTGTTTCGGCAACGGGTATCAACGATGCTGCTGAAAATACCGCATTAATTGTGCCGGTTTCGGGAAATAACTCCATTTTAAACACAGGAAAAGTTCACTATATGGTTCAGGGTGTATCTCCGAATCGTATTTTAATTGTTGAATGGAAAAATTTAAACATTCCATCTCCAATTGTTGACGAAAATCCTCCGGTGCCGGAATATAATCCGACTACCGTTCAAGTGCTTTTGCACGAATTAAACGGACTGATTGAATTTAAGTATGGATCGGTAAATAACAACTCCATTCCGACCGTGACCAGGGCGATTTTTATTTCCTCCGGCAATACAGAAAATACAGTGAAATACATAGGTTCTGATTTTATTTCTGCTATTGATGCTTCTTCAGTGACCGCTTTTCCAATGGATGCAACATTTACTTCAGAAGTAAGTGACCGGAATTATTCCTTTTCATTGGTGCCATCTCCTACAGTGACAGTGACTAATAACTGTGACGGTACTTCAACACTTACCGCTTCTAATTACACCGGTACATTGTTGTGGAGTACCGGTGAAACGACTCCTTCGATAACTGTAACCGTAGGCGGAGATTATACTGTAACACAAACAGTGGATGCATCCACCAGTTTGTCTGCTACCGGAACTGCCACTCCGGTACCCACCATTACAGGCCCTCAGGTGGGTGGTTTACCTGCCATTCTGGATGGTACCACCATTTCCAATCAAACTTACACAACAGAATCCGGAATGTCCGAATATGTCTGGAATGTTTCAGCAGCCGGAACAGTAACGGCCGGTGGTGATGGATTTAATTCTGTTACCGTCACCTGGACGAATCCTGAAAAACAGCAATCTGTTAGTGTGAACTATAAAAATTTAAATGATTGTATTTCGGCTTCACCGACAGTCTATATTATTAATTATTATCCCTTTGCAGCAGCCATTGATCCGGCCCTGGTACCCAAGTTTGTAGACCCAATGCCTCATTTTGCAGCCGGACTCAGGGTGAATGCCAAAGCAGGAGGTAGCCTTTTTGTTAAAGCTGAGTTAACACGCCAGATTGCTTTGTCCACAGGGACGGTTCTAAGTACCGGAACAATTGGCGATTCTCCTGAAATCGGGAAAGGTAACTTTGCCGGTTATGCCGTCTCTAAAGACGGAACCACCTATGGGCCGACTATGTGGCCGGCGCAGACCATAGAATGCCAACAGGGAAATGGTCTGACCGTTCAATACATTAATAATCTGGTAGGAGTTCATTACAGCGATTTCAACATCCTGGCTGACCAGACTCTTATGATGAATGGTTACGTTCAGAATGGAGATCCATTACTTGATCCTTACACAGGAGATATCCCTATGGTAGTCCATCTTCATGGTGGAGAAATGCCTTCAAATTCTGATGGAGGTCCGACAGCCTGGTTTATGCCTACCGGCAACGACCTGAAAGGACCCGGTTTTATTTTTAACGCATCAACGCTTGCCACCTATCCCAATAAACAGGAAGCTACCACGCTTTGGTACCATCCTCACGATCAGGGATTGACCCGTATTAATGTATATACCGGACTTTGCGGTTATTATTTCCTTAGGGGAACCGCCGAAGAAACAGCAAAACTTCCGGGATGGTCGGGAGACGATAAAGTTCAGGAAGTAACTCCTGAAGGTAAAACTCCGACTTTCAACGGGACTACCACCTATCTTCCGGAAATAGAACTCGCCATTCAGGACCGTATGTTTAATACAAAAGGTGAATTGTACTGGCCCGTAACGCCTACAAATCCGGATTTACATCCCTACTGGACTCCCGAATTCTTCGGAAATATCATGACAGTAAACGGGAAAAGCTGGCCATATCTGAGTGTTGCACCCCGCAAATACCGGTTCCGGATGTTGGATGGTTGTAATGCACGTTTCTTAAATATGTGGCTCATGAATCTTGCCACATCAACCAATGGTCCTAAAATAACCGTTATCGGTACTGATGGCGGATTATTGGATACACCGGTTGATCTCGATCCTGCAAGTGGAAAAACAGTATTTATGGCTCCTGCTGAACGGTTTGATGTGGTAATCGATTTTACCGGTATCCCTGAAGGCACAGTTTTCACCCTGATGAATGATGCTAATGCACCTTATCCAAGCGGTGATCCCGTAATTGAAGGTGTGAACGACCGTATTATGCAATTTGTAGTCAACGGGAAACTTATTGATGCTGTATCCGGTGATCCTACCGGGACTGACAAGAGTTTGCTCCCTGAAAATTTAAGAACTGAAAATCCTATGATCAAACTGACGGATTTTGCAGGTAACTTAACAACAGGAGTTACTCCGGTTTTAAAAAGACAGATTTTGTTAAATGAAGTTTCAGGTCCCGGTGGTCCGGTCCAGGTACTTTTTAATAATTCGCATTTTGATGAAGGTGCTCCATCAGTAGGAATTCCTCAGGGATTTGGTGGCCCAACAGAAATGCCGACAGAAGGAACAACTGAAATTATGCAGATTGTAAATACAACCATTGATGCCCATCCTATTCATATTCACCTGGTACAATGGCAGCTGGTAAGCAGACAAGCTTTTAACAGAGATCTTTATCTGAATGCTTATAACGATGCATGGGCAGTACATGTTCCTTCAGTAACCATCTGGCCGGCCGGTTTAGGTTACCCGGGAGGTGCAGGATCACCCTATCCATATTTAACACCGAATGGGGATAATGCTGTGGGAGGAAATCCAGCTGTTTCAACATTCCTTACAGGTCCGGTCATTCCGGCAAATCCTGAAGAAAATGGATGGAAAGATGATGTGAAAGCTAATCCGGGTGAAGTGACTACATTTGTGGTTAGAATTGCACCAACCGACAAAGCCATTAATTCAACTCAAGCACAATTGTTGTTACCATTCGATCCAAGCATCGGTCCAGGTTATGTATGGCACTGTCATATCATTGACCACGAAGACATGGATATGATGCGTCCGTTGGTTATTAAACCTTCTGCGCTCAGGTATCCACAAATTACGGCCCAGCCTCAACCATTGGCGACCTGTATTGGAAGTACCGAAACTATAGCTGTTACTGCAACCAGCGATACAGAAATTACATACAAGTGGCAGGTTAGCACGGATAGCGGAACTACCTGGAATGACTTATCAAATGTTGCTCCTTATTCCGGAGTGTTGACTTCGTCCTTACATATCAATCCAATTACAATGCTCATGAGTGGACTTCAGTATCGTGCCATATTGACCAATGTAGATGGAGTTACTACTTCGAATTCAACTTTGTTGACTGTAAATGCTGATGTAGCCGTAAGCGTGGATATAACTGCAAACAAGAATAACGTATATGCAGGTCAGTCGGTAAAGTTTACACCAACACCTACAAATGGTGGAACTACTCCAACATATGAATGGCTTGTAAATTCAACAGTTGTTGGAACCGGCAATTCCTTTAAGTACGCACCGGTCAACAGTGATCAGGTAGCAGTCAGAATGACTTCGAATATTCTTTGCGTTACAGGGAATCCTGCAACATCAGGTGTAATTTTAATGAATGTTTTACCTTCTGAATCAGCAGGGTCAGATGGAGATTGGAATACTCCTGCGACATGGGCTAATCTTACAGTTCCTACTATTGCTGATGACGTGGTTATTCCGGCAGGTAAAACAGTGACTATCAATGTAGCCGATGCAGCTTGTAATTCAGTTGTAGTCGAAGGAACATTAACAAGTACCATTGGGAGTCATATCATGACTGTTGCCACTAATGTCATAACGGATGATATGTTTAGAATTGGTGCAAATACCCTGATAATAAAAGGTATTACCAGCGGCGATGGAGTTATTCATGCGGCATCAGGTACTGTTGTTTATAATGGACCGGTAGCTCAGACAATTTCAAATATTGATTTAAATGTTATGAACAACCTGATCATTGACAACAAAGTTGGCGTAACATTGCCGACTGCCCTGACTGTAAGTACAACTCTTACCATTAATGCAGGCGCTAAGTTGACAAATCCTGATGCTTCCAATCTGACGGTGAAGGATGTTATGATAAACAGCGATCCGGTTAACGGTACAGGTACTTTTGTTGATAATGGTACAACAACCACTACGGTGGGCGGTGTGGCAAATGTTCAACAATATCTGACAGCTGATCGTAACTGGTATGTGTCAAGTCCTGTGACTACAGGTATTACCACTGATATTGCAACTGCAGCCAGTATCCAAAGTTACAATGAATCAACTGCAACCTGGGTTTTGGAAAGTTCTACCCTGGACGTTCTGAAAGGATATGTAGCAAGCATTTCAACAACCGGTAATATTATATTCTCCGGTGATGCATTAAACACCGGTGTTCAAACAGTGGATCTGACACGTACGGGTGCTACTAAAACCGGTTACAATCTGGTAGGTAATCCTTATCCTTCATATTTGAATTGGGATAATGTTTCAACAAACTCAAGTAACCTTGAATCGACCATGTGGTATCGTACGAAAAATGCAGGGAATACTGCTTATGTATTTGACACTTATAATGCAAATGGAAGTATTGGTACCAATAATAACGGTGTTCGTGTCACTGCGCAGATTCCTCCAATCCAGGCATTCTGGGTAAGAGTTGCCTCAGGAACCTTAGGATCAATAGCTCTCGACAATACCATGCGTTCGCACGAAGGTGCTGTATCGAACCGTTTGAAATCTCCTGAACTGTTTAATTCAACCTTACAAAAATTGTATTTACAGGTGTCGAATGGTACAAACAGCGACGAAGCAATAGTGGCATTCAATCCGAATGCACTGAATGGATTCGATCCGTATGATTCAGAAAAGATGTCAAATGGCAATGCACTAGTTCCGGAAATTTACACTTTTGCCGGGATTGAACCAGTAGCTATAAATAGTATGAATGCTGTCACATCAAATCAGGAACTTGCATTAGGATTTACAACCGGTGAAACTAATATATTCACAATTCAGGCTACCGAAATCAGTAATTTTGATCCCGACACTAAAATTATATTGAAAGATAAACAATTGAATGTAGAAAAGGAACTCACCACTATGAATAATTATAGTTTCAATTCTTCTGCAATTACTACTTCAACACGTTTTAGTATCGTATTTAAATCGAATGCAGTAATAACCGGTGTGAATAATAATACCGGATCTGGAAGTGAATCACTCTACATTTACAGAAATCAAAATAATCAGATTACTGTAATTCGTACTAATGGCATCGGTGAAGGAACAGTCACAGTTTGCAATGCCATCGGTCAAAAGCTTGTGAACAAATCAACAACCGGAACCATGACTGTGGTTGATACAAAATTATTACCCGGAGTTTATATGGTAATAGTTGATGTTGAAGGAAAGAGTACAACTAAGAAAATAACACTGTATTAAATGTTGCTTATTTTTTATCATTAAGAAATCAATCAAACATCCAACTCCGGAAGGAGTTGGATGTGATGAATTTTAAGATAGAAATATTTATTCATTGATTATCATTGCACCATTTTAATTGCACTTATCGTAAATTTCCCATTTCTGTTCATCACAGAAATGGGATTTTTAATTATAACAAAGTCTTAGAATGATTTTCCCGGAAACCCTCTGTCAGGAACTCATTGTAAATAATCAAAGTTGAATCAGTTTTGACTGTAGCGGTAATAATTGGTCCTGGTTTTGGACATTGTGACCCGTAATTCGATCAGGGGAATCGGGAAACCATTCCTGGTGTTGACTTTCAAAATTAAACATCTTAAAAGTTTGCCAATTTGATAGATCTGTTGCAAATAACATAAAATCAGATATGTAATAAATATATACGACTTTTGGCGGATAGATAAATACGACTTTTTCACTATGTTAAATGCGACATTTGTCAAATAAATTCAGACTTTTATGCTATTGTTAATTAACCGTTATTCGGTAATTTTACATCTTATAAATTGATTGGATGAGGTACTCAATTTGTTGAATTTTTTTTTATAAATAGTTGAATAATATTGAGAATGATTTAAAAGATTCAAAAACCAGCGTGAGGAATGTGAATTTATTCATTTGCTTCTGAAATAAATCTTTTTTTTTATCTAAAATCATCACCTGATAAATTTGATAATACTTATTATTTCCAAGTTGTTAGGTCGTTTTTTTATATAAGGTATAGCGGTATAAGTTATTTCTGATAGTGCTTTAGTTCATCTCAATTGGTAATTTCAGTTGAAAAGGAAAGTAGAACTACGCAGTTGAATGGTACGTCGACGTATAACGTTTCCTTCGAATTTTAAGATATCCTGTTTAACTTTAATTTTAAATGAACAATTATTGCTCACTTTTCAATAACTTTATTCGGTTAACTAATTTGTGAGGTCGTTTAATTTCAGGTACTTTAATAATGTTATTTTGGATATAAATCATCAGATAATAAATTGAAAGTATTTTGATTTATTATATGATATGAGAATTTATGTTGTAAGAACTATTATTTATAAATAAGATTAAAAATTCAAATGAAAAAGCCGGATATAATAATAGTTGATGATCATCAAATTTTCAGACAAGGTGTTAAGTCAATTGTTACCTCTGAGAATATTGCCAACGTAATTGGAGAAGCAAATAATGGAGAAGAATTTCTTAAGCTCCTTACATATTTAAACCCCGACCTGGTTTTGCTTGATATTGATATGCCCGAAATGAATGGGCTTGAAGCTTCTAAAAAAGCTTTAAAATTGTATCCTGATTTGAAAATTATTGCATTCACAATGTTTGGAGATGAAGAATATTTTATTGGAATGATAAAATTAGGAGCAGTAGGTTACATTTTGAAGTCTAGTGATATAAGTGAACTGGAAAAGGCAATTCAAGTTACAATGAATGGAGAAAAGTATTTTTCCAACCACCATTTTATTCCGACTTGAAAATGCGGTTAATTAAGTATTCAAAAAAAAATAAAACTTCATAGAATAAAAATATAGAGATAGAGACTTTTTTCATCATGGTTTTGGATAATTTACTTTTGTATTTTAAAGACTATTATAATTTTTCCTTGCTGAAACGCAAACAATTAAAAAATAGTTATAGGTATGAAAAAGAAGTGCCCATTGATTGTATTGTTTTTTTTTCTGTTTTTAAATATTTATGGACAACATAGTGTAGATTTTCTTTCAATTACAGATGAATCTGGAATCAGGACCGATTTCAATTCCTGCAAAACTTCCAACGGAAGTATATGGAATGCAACAAATCCCGAAGTTCCATTTTCTTTAACCTGTAAGTCTGACAACAAGGACGAAGAAGCCAAAAATGCAAATGATAGTCCATTCCTCCATGGTAACCTGTTCGTGAACGGAATACTATCATTACACGACAACAAAACAAATCAGTTACATGTAAATGGTAATGCCATTGTTGGAGCGATAGGGTTCACTGCTTCAACTTTATCGGCTATAAATAATTTGCATCTTAATGGTGACTTAAAATACAAAACTGCTCCGTCTTCAGAAATGATAGCCGGAATGTATGCTATTGGACCAAAGACCTCCTATAATGGTTATATCAGATCTTTTACAAGACTAACTGATGCAATTACAGCAATATCATCCGTCCCATTAACTGGTAATATTATTTTTGAATTCCAACCTGATTATAAACCTTCTGTTGAAACTTATCCCCTGAATTTAAATTCAACTATTTCCGGCAGTGAGACTTCAACCATCACATTCAGACCGGCTTCAACTGTGAATTCAATCATAAATTTTTCTGCTTCCGGAACTTTAATCAATAATACCGGGGCCGATTTTATTATTTTTGATGGAAGGAATGGTGGCGTAGGTTCCAACCAGTTCCTGCAATTTGAGAACCTTGAATATTATCAATCGACAATTTTACTTTCTAATGATGTCCTTCATAACCAATTTTTGTATTGTATATTTAAAGGTTCTACATCAACGAAAGAAACAGGTATTCTTTCAGTAAAGTCACCTGTATTGGGAAATGATTTTAATACGATTGATCATTGCGACTTTAACGGGAATAAAAATGTAAATTACTGTATTTATACAAAAGGATTAACATCAAATCTTACCATAAAAGACTGTAATTTTTTTGATTTTAGATATGGAGCAGGAATCAATATCGTTGACGGAAGTAACAATGTTATTATTGATAATAATAATTTTTATCAAACAAAACCATATGCCGGTTTTGCCGGTACAACTTCAGGAATTGTGATCAGTGGAGGTACTAATTGCCGGATCAGCAATAATAATATAGGAGGAAACAGTTCCGGATTAAAGGGAACATGGATTATCGACAATACTTATCCATCCAATTATAATTTTACCGGTATTGATGCAACATCATTAACTACAAGTAAGATATATAATAATAGAATTCAAAATTTCAATTGGAATCTGACATCTTCAGTCTGGACAGGAATAAATGTATCGGGGGATGTAAATGTCGGGACAGATGGTGCTAATTTTATAGGAAATAATACGGGGAATGACAATATTAGTATTAAATATTATTATGATTCTACTTCTAAGGTTTACGGCATTATTTCAGGAGGAGTAGCAACTGTTGAAAATAATATTATCGGATCTATTACAACCCTTTTGAATGGAGCGTCAACAACTGGTATTAGTTTTATCGGTATCAGTTCTAGCGGAAGCGGGAAAATTAATCAAAATACCATTGGAAGCTCTGATATCTCCAATAGCATAAACATTGCACCTCAATCAAAATTAGGAAATATTCAAAATGTATATGGAATTTATTCTTCCGGACCCTCTGCTGTTATTACAAATAATATAATTGCAAATATATACAATGGTTCCATTGTTTCCTCCGGTGTTACCAGAGGAGTATTCATTTCAGCTTCAACTTCAGCGACTACTTTAACTGTCACGTCAAATAATATCCATTCAATTTCATCCGCTCAACCGGTAACTTCTTCAGGAAATTTAGCCAGTCTTGATGGAATTAATATTCAGTCGAACGATGCATCCAATGTGACGATTTCCGGGAATTTAATTTATGATTTAGTAAATTTAAGTGATGCTTCAATTTGTATTAACGGAATACTTTATAATTCCCCTGAAGTTTCCGGCAATAAAGTTGATAAAAACTATATTCATAGTTTTAAATCCGCTTCAAATAAAGCTATTCAGAATGGAATTAATATTGTTAATGGATTAGCGAACTTTCAAAACAATGTCATACGATTGGGAGTTGATAAAAACGGCAATTCAATAACAAGTACTGCACAAATAAATGGAATTATTGAAACTTCAACAAAGTCATCTGATTTTTTCTTCAATACAGTTTATATAGCCGGATCAAATGTCCAGGCTGGATCAGTAAATACTTATGCACTGAATGTATCGGTAAATACATTTTCAAATGCAGCCATTAAAAACAATCTTTTTATCAATACGCGAACCAACTTAATTACCAATAAATTTAATTATGCCATTTCCTTTCCTATATTCGGATCAAATATATGGAATACAGATTATAATATTTATTATGTCTCTTCTTCTGATGGAAAATTAAGTATGTTTAATGGAGCTGATGTATTAACTCTTAAAGATCTTCAAAACAAATTCCCGGGCACTGACCTTCATTCTGGTTTTGGTAACCCTTTATTATCACGTCCATCAGATGCAATAGAAACATTGGATTTAAAACCTGCAAACTTTAGTCCTGCCGAAAGTACTGGCATCGATATTCCCGGAATAACTGATGATATAACCGGTTCCCTTAGAAATTCTAATACGCCTGTTGATATCGGGGCATATTCAGGAAATTTTGGTCGTGATAATTCGACTGAGGATGTTTTTTATCCGGAGATTCAATTCGAAAAGTTGGGCAATTCATGTCAGTTGACTAACCGGCTCACAAAAAATTTTGCTACTATAACTGATAATGTCAACGGGATTAGCATTCTTTCCTTAACTAAACCAAGACTCTATTATAAGCTAAATACAAATGCGGATGCTTTTGTTGGCAATACAGTCTCTGATAATGGATGGAAATGGGTAGAAGCAACCGGGATATCTTCTCCTTTTGATTTTAATATTGATTATAGTCTTTTATATGGTGGTCCGGTTATGCTAAATTCAGTTATTCAGTACTTTGTTGTAGCTCAAAATACTGCAACCAGTCCAAATATTTCTTTTAATCCTGCTAATGGGGCAACAGGAGGAAGCGTAACACCGGAAGGAATGAAAGCTCCGTTAGTACCATTGACCTATAAAATTGTACCACCTGTACCAACGACAATGAATGTTGGTCAGGGACAACCTTATACTACTTTAACCGGAAAAGGTGGAGTTTTTGATGTAATAAATTCAGGATCCATAACTGAAAATACGGTAGCTATTATTAAATCAGATATTTCTGAACCAGGAACTTACTCATTAAATCAGATAAATGAAGATGGACCAAATGCAGGAACACTTACTCTGACGATTCAGTCAGACGGAAAGCCTCATTTGATTTCCGGATCAGATTTAAATACAAATTTAATTTCCGTATCAGGAGTTAAACGCTTGAAAATTGATGGAGGAGTCAACAAATCGCTTTTATTTAGAAATACACACTCAACTCCAATAAATACAATGTCAGTTTTTTATTTCTTTAATTCGTGCCAGAATGATTCCCTCACTAATTGCATTATTGAAAGTAATTTAACATCGATCATATCTGGAGCTGTTCGTATTGGGTCGAGTGGAATGAATAGTATCACCATTTCTCAAAATGATATTCGCGATGCTCGAGGCGGTACACCCGGTTCTCCATTAATAGGAATATACTCAAATAATACCGGTAATACTTTGACTATAAATAATAACAATATCTACAACTTAAAAAATGCAGATTCTTATGGTTTGTATCTTTTCAAAGTTGCAAATGGATGCACAATAACTGGTAATAGCTTTTATATGGAACCAGGCATTAATGCTTTAGGATCATTTACCGGAATATTGGTAGGGTATTCGAATAATCATCTTATCTCTGAGAACTCTGTTGGAGGGTCTGCGCCAAAATGTGGGGGTAATGATCCATTTATACTATCCGGTTCAGGTACATTCACAGGTATATCTACCAATAATACAACAATACCAGAAGTAATTCTGCAAGGAAATGTAATTCAGAATATAAAAATGACAGATACATCAACTCCTGTTTTCTATGGAATTAATAATTATTATGGACCTGTCATAATTACTTCAAATACAATCGGTAGCAACTCGGTTCCAAAATCTGTTCAAATTTCCGGAACTGGGATTTCAGCAGGTATCATTCAAAGTTATTCAAAGACGATTTATTCGAGCACGATTGAAAAAAATACAATTGCTAATGTTAGTCTGACAAATAGCACTGGTACACCAAGTTTTTGTGCTTTAAATATGGCGGGTGGAACAATAAGGAAGAACACTATCTTTAATATTGGATCATCTATTCAGGCATTGACTCCTGTTATTTATGGCATTAAAAATATGAATGGAGTAGCTTCCAACGAGTTTTCAAATAATGTAATATCATTAAATGGGGGTGATGCTACTGCCAGTGGAATCTATGGTTTTTATGAAGGTTCATTTTCAGGATCTTCAGGATTTTATTATAATTCAATAAATATAAGCGGAATTGCTACCAGAGATACATCAACATATGCTTATTATAACAAATTTAATAAAACCTGTGTGTTGAAAAATAATATTTTAGTCAATACCCGAACGGGTGGGACAGGCAAGCACGATGCCATTTATTCGGCTGTAATTTCAGGCTTTATCTCTGATTTTAACGACCTGTATGTTGCCGGAACAACTTTAGGGCATTACGGTCCTGAGAGCCAGACCAATGATATAAATGACTTTAGAGGATGGAAGACAATTACAAAGCAGGATGTAAATTCTATATGTAATGATCCCTTATTTAATCCTCTGACCTGCTTAATTCCCGATATTAGTTCACCTGTAAATGGCTCCGGCACGACTATCGCTTCAGTTAGTACAGATATCAGAGGGACAAGCAGGAATTCCAATGTTACTACTTTAGGAGCCTATGAACTGGAATGTGTCGGTATAACAGATGGTGGAACTATTAAAGGGGATCAGTTAATTGGCACAGCAACTTTACCGGAATTAATTACCAGTGTATCTCCTGCAAGTTGTTTTTCTGGGAAGCTTGAATATAAATGGCAAAACTCATTGTCCCCTTTTACGGTTTGGAATGATATAACAACCAGCAATGCATCCACTTATCAACCTGGATTCGTTACTGAAACCACGCTGTTTAAACGATTGGCACGCACTACCTGTATGACCGGTTGGTCGGAATCCGAATCTTCAAATATTGTAACTTTAACATCCAATATGAGTAAATGGAAGGGATCTTCTGATTCTAACTGGAGTAATCCTTTAAACTGGACTTCAAATAAAGTACCAGAACCCGACGAAAATATATTTTTTGCGGATAATCCTTTGCATGATTGCCTTTTAGATAAGAACCGTTCAGTAAATGATATTTCAAATCATCAATCAAATTTCAAAATGAATTTAAACGGAAAAATTCTCACAATAAAAGGCAATATGAACTTTACAAATGGGGCACAACTAAATTCGTGTACTCAGAATTCTGTTTTGGTGTTTTCCGGTTCTTTTTTTCAAACAATACCTTCTAATATATTTGTCAATAATCAGGTGTTTAATTTAATCATCGATAATGCTGCAGGGGTTTCACCTGCTTCGGATTTTATAGTCAGTCATCAGTTAACTATAAATGCTGGAAAGCAATTAGTCATACCTGCAAACGTACTATTAAATGTTACCGGCACCATTAACAATTATGCCGGAACAAGAGGTCTGCTATTAAAAACAGATTCTGTTGGTAGACTTCCAAATGGCTCAATAATTTATCATAACGATTCGTCTGCAGGTGCAAATTTACCGGCGACTGTAGAAATGTATTCTAAAGCCCGTAAGGTAAATGGACTTTATCAATGGCAATTTTTTGGAGTTCCGCTCAAGTCAGTTCAGGCATATCCTGTATTTAGCGGTTCTTATATCAGAGAAATGCACGAGGAGGTTGATGGAATTGGTCATTGGGAACAATTGCAGAACGAATCTGTTTTGAAATCATTCAAAGGATATGAAATCACTCAGGAAAAGCCAAGAATCATTAGTTTCGAAGGTAATCTTGAAAATACTGATTTTGGTCCGGAACAACTTTCGTACTCTTCGTCTGTAACTTACAAGGGTCAACATTTGATTGGAAACCCCTACACAGCTGCCATTACGATTAGAAATGATACCAATCCTTCTAGTTCACTCACTTTTGGTGAAGGTATGAATAAAACGGTTTACCTATATAATACAGGATCGATAAAAGACTGGTCTGACAATCCAACATTCGGCGACGGAAACAGTAATGTAGCCGGACAGTATTTAGCGATTCCACAAGAGCATGCAGGGTATGACCTATTGCCGTCATCAATTCCCTCCATGCAGGCATTTCTAGTCATGGTGAAAACTCCCGGACCAACTGCAACCATAGCGATCCCATATTCTTCTACCGGAACCATAGTAAAGAATACTTCTTTACAACGGGTACAGCATGAAGATGAGCTATTTACTCGAATAGATGTTGAAGGTGGCGGATATGGTGATCGTATGTGGATATTTACTAACTCCGATTGTTCCCGGGGTTTTGATAATGGTTGGGATGGATTTAAACTAATGGGTTCAAATTTGTCACCGCAAATCTATGCTTTAGAAGCTGATGGAAATTATCAGGTGAACACAATAGGTGATATAAATAACTCTTATATTGGTTTTAAGGCAGGAATCGATACTTTATACACATTGACTTTTACTCACCAAAACAAAGATCCACGATATGATCACTTGTATTTGATGGATTTATGTGAAAATAAAACTGTTGAAATTACTGCCGCCGGATCAAAATACTGCTTTAATTCCGGATCGAATAAAGAAGTTGAAAATCGTTTTAAAATTATTGCAACCCTTGAAGATTTAGATATTAACACTGATACTAATTCTGTTACTACTAAAACTCAGCCAATATCGGTTTTTAATTCTGACAATATCATTTTGATTAAGAATCAAAGCAGTTTAAACGGTTTTTTATACTTCTTTGATATTGCTGGTCGATTGCTTCAAAAGTTACCATTTCAGGCCAATGGGATAACTACGTTGACAAATCAACTCCCGACTGGTTCATATCTAATAAAAGCTGTAACATCGGAGTATGTGCTTGATAAAAAGATAATTGTACAGAAATAAAAGAAGACTATGTAATTGTATTAAAAGTTATAATAGATTTCAATGTCTGAATTCGATGAACCTATCCAATTAAATAAAT